>Ga0256405_10000156_pt1 | contig 221574 bp, 213 predicted proteins | sample RumenRJG_02DNA_FD_189096 | JGI IMG/M metagenome (GOLD analysis project Ga0256405, IMG submission 189096) | Bovine rumen microbial communities from Lethbridge, Alberta, Canada - RJG_02 | ecosystem: Host-associated > Mammals > Digestive system > Stomach > Rumen | place: Canada: Alberta...
CATGGCCAAGCTTCAGGTAACAGCAGGTTCTATGATCGGGATGGATATCTTCATCCTGAACATGGAAAAGCTGATGAAGCAGGGTGTTTCATTGTTGTCTGCATTTTTGGAAGTCTGCATCATTCGGTCATATCCGACAGGCAGACAGCTAACAACAGATGTAATATCGGGGTGCTGGGCGCTGGTGTGACCACCGTTCAGCATGCCCTAAGTAGCCGAAAACGCGGAGTCCAACCGTTTGCTGTGAAGGGAGTATTTCTCTCCCGTATATGGAATGCCGGCTTTTTTCTCTTCCCCGCTTCTGTGAATTCGTCAGAATATCTTATACGGAGGAATGATATGAGCCAACAAAGCTCAGAACTGTTCATGCCGCCAAAGTCAACTACCCCGGGAAGCAATGTGCTTCCGGGGTTTTTTGCTGCAGTGTATTTTAAAGCCGCAAAAGAAATCAGAATGACTTCTCGTTTACATATAGTGCTTCGCTCATCACTACCGCATTTTTTATAATTTTCATTTTCGTACATTTTATAAGTATGACAAAGAAAACACGGGAGTAAAAACAGAAAGGAGGACAGATTTTTACTTTCAAGAGGACAGAAACAAAAAGCAAGATAAGGAGGACAGAATGAATGTGCTTAAAGATCTTCTTGAGTCAGGAAAACTGACAGAGAGAGAAAAAATTGCAGTAAAAGCTGCTTATGAGGCTGTGACATGGCCGCAGGAAGCAGCGATCCATGAGATCGTAACGGATATCGTTGAGACCGAATGCCCCGATGATTTTGATAAGGCTGCTGTTGTGGCCGAAGTTATCACCTGCCTCGGGGAAGACTGGATAGATATGAAATATATCCGGAAGACCGTTGAAACGACGATAAAGGAGTTTATCGACGGTCAGAAAGAATGGGACTATGAGAGGAGGTTTGTCGGATGAGGGCATTTATCAAGGCGGACGGCACGACCCTCTGCACTATTGATTTTGATGGAAAGACAGAAGAATCCCTGTGGAAACCAGCGGGGGAATTTGTAGCAAAAAATCAGCCGAAAGAACCGGAAGATCTCGTCGTTGAGACAGAATCCGGGGATACGGCTGTTCTTCGTTTTGTAAAGGAAGAAAACGGGAGGGTTGCTCTGTCTGTCAGGCAGTCAAGGAACTATATCCCGCTTCTTCATTCCCTCTACAAAATGAAGAAAATGCGGAAGATCGACACGGAAACGGGCGTCCATCGGCTGTATGATATCTGCCCTAATTCAATGGGCGATAAAACATACGACATTGGCGCGCAGTTTGGTGACACAGGCGGCACCAACGTCGGTGCGGATGCCATAACAGGCGTTTACACGCTCAAGGAACCCTTCCCGTCGTATATGTACTGGTACAAATTCTACCAGCTCTTACAGATGGGGTATAAGGACTATTCCGACCTCATGTACGACGAGCATGAGGAATTTGAGAGGATTGAAAAACTCTTTGGAAATTCTGAAGAGATGGAAACGCTGGAGATCCCGACCAACACCACCATGCGGGTCTATGAGTTCTTGAAAGACCAGGCAACAGCGAGGCTTCGGGAAACAATGGACATCGAAAGCTGGACACTCGGGGCGCCTCCGTTTGGACGGCGGCAGATCAATTCTGCATGGAAGATGTGGGAAAAAATGAAAAATGCAGTGACGCTGCAGGAGTTAAACCACTATTCCGAGGAACTGATCGCCGTAACCAATGTGTCATTTAAAGAAAAAGGAAAGAAGGGAAAAGTTGATATTTCTTTCTTCCTGATAGATGACATGAAGGAGAGACAGCACCTTATCGACTATTGGGAAACGCTGATAAAGTCGATGGAAGCGATGCTCCCTGCTGCTACGAAGAAAGGCGCCAATGAAAAGATAATATCTCCCTTTGGAGATGTTGAGATGGAAATGGCATCCGATGAGGACAGTGCGAATATCCTAAAGCAGTTCCATGCCCCGTCCGAAATGAAATACAAAGTCGTAAAGGTACAGAGTTACTGGTCGGATAGGCGGTTTGAAGAGTATTGCGAAAAGAACAATATAACTGACAAGCGGCTCTTCTGCCACGGCTCGCCGACTCCGAACTGGACGTCGATCGTTCGAACGGGACTTCTGATGGAACACGAAAACCCGTACTCAGCATTCGGAGGAGGTCACTATACCGCCCGCGACCTGAGAAAATCCCTTGGGTACAGCAGTTTACATGGTTCAAGATGGGCACATGGAAGGGACGCTGTCGGTGTCATAGGCATCTATGAGACAGCCTATGGGAAAGCTTTAAAGCCCGCTTTTCATGATATCCGGGATTATACCGAGGATATTAAAAAAGGCGGATATGACTGCCTGGACGCGGTGGCGAATATCTCGGGCTTTCTTGGAGACGAGATTGTCTTTTACAAAGATGAGTCCCTCACCTTGAAATATTTGATCTTTATCTCAGAGGATAAAGCGTGCCTTGAGTTTTTAAAATAGGATTTAAAAAGGAGGACAGAAAAATAATATGGGAACAGCAGTATTACAAACGGATGATGACAGCACTGTCAGCGCCGCGAAGATGACAGAAGCAAATGCCTGCACCAAAAAAAGGAACTTTGCCTATAAAAGACCGGCTGACGACGGCGACAAGTCGCCGATCTATTACCGGTCAGTGATCGCAATCGACAGTGTTATAAATGCTCTTGCAGGAAAACATGGCCCCCGCGAGATCATGCAGTACATGTCATCCCGTTTTGAAAGGGAGGTCGAATGCTTTAACAAGCAGGAGAAACCGGCTCTTTGCCTGTATGACCACTATCCGGTGGCCAGATATATCAAAGTGGAAAACCGGACGCCGAAATACTACAGGGTGCGTCGCAAGGTCATGATGGGAGATATCCCGGTCATGGCAACCGCACACCTTGGGTTCGAAAGCGAGGGCGGAAAGGCAATAGAACTTGTGCTGTTAAAGCTGAGCAAGCCTAACATGACGCAGAAGGGAAGAGGGAACGCATTCAACCGCGATTTCCTTATCTATTCTCTTATCCTGCTTGGCCGTAAGCTCGGCTACAGCAAAGTGACTGCCAGCATTTATTTTCTGCGAAAGAGCGGGGATTCCTACAATTTTCAGGGAAATGACGGCAATTTTCTCGGGACCAATGTCATCTCGTTTGTGGACGAATACAAAGGAGAAGACACAGAATGGGACAAGCAGATGAAGAAACGTCTTTCCACATGGGAAAACGGGATCGCTGAAAAAGACCAGGAAGAGGAAGCGTGTGAGTATTGCGACATGCGATATGTCTGCCGTAAGTATACGCTGCCTCCAAAGGAGATTGAGAAAGAAGCCGAAGAGAACACGGAAGATGCGCCTGCGCGCCAGCTCACCTTTTCTGCCGAACAGCAGCGTGCTATCGATGCACGCAGGGGCGTATACAGGCTCCTTGCTGTGGCGGGAGCAGGTAAGACGACAGTCGTTGTCGAGCGTATCGTCCGCATGCTCCTTGAGGGTGTGAAACCGGAAGAGATCCTCGCGATCACTTTTACCGTAGCAGGCGCAAAGGTCATGAAAAAGCGCATTGCTAAACGGTATGCGGAACTTGCGCCAGCTGGGAACAGGGTGGATATAACCCCTCTTACGGTGGCGACCTTTAATGCCTTCATGCACACGATCGCCGCGGCGAACTGGAAGGAACTTGGCTATTCCAAACAGCTTAAAGTCCTCAACAGACTCAAAGCACTGACGATCATTGATGAGATCCTCTGCGACAATCCCATCAAATCATGGGATTATAAGGCGTTTGGCAATTACAACGCAAAAAAGGGGTATCAGACGCAGCGAGGCGCCCTCAGGGTCGCTGAACTTGTGTTCAAAGCCTGCAAAGAGTGCGACAAGAACAGTGAACCCCGTTCCGGTTTCAGCGTGCGCTCATATGCGAACGTAACACTGGACGAGATCGGCGGCGCTGCACTGACGGAGTTGATCAACCTGTATGACCTTTATGCAGGGAAACTCAAAGAGCAGGGCTTAATAGATTTCGACGACCAGGAGATCCTGGCCTTTAAGGTGATGGAACTGGAAGACGGGAAATATTACGAGGATACGTTTAAGTTTAAGCATATTATCGTAGATGAATTCCAGGACACCAGCCTTACGCAGATCAAATTCATCAGATACCTGAAGGAGCATCTGCCTACCTACGAGTCTCTTATGGCTGTAGGAGATGACTTCCAGAGCATCTACGGATTCCGCGGGACCTCTGCCGATTTCTTCATCAACCTCGATAAATATATCGGAGAGCCGGTAAACGACATCGTGCTTGATGTCAATTACCGTTCCACACAGGAGATCTGCGACTTTGCAAACGAAGTCATAGCCCCGAACGAAAACAAAGTCGACAAGACTCTAGTATCCGCAAGAGGTGGCGGGAAGCCGGTAACTGTAAAAGGTTACTATGTAGCACAGAACGAGATCGACGATGTTGTACGAGCGGTCAAGCTCTTGATCAAGAATGGTACACCGCCAACTGACATCGCGATCATGACCTATACAAAGGCAGAGCTGCAGAAGTTTGCAGATGCACTGACCAAGGAAGAAGTGCCGTCCAATTTTGCAGCGCCGGAGGTAATGATCGAGAATGGACGGATATTAGCCATTCTTCGATTCGCCAAATTCCTGTATGACAAAAACAGGCAGGATGCACTTACGGTTGCGAATGCACTGTTCGGCGGCGGAATCATGGAGAAAGAAGAAGAGGAGATTTCTGAAGAGATAAGTATCGTTTATGACAGGGCTGATGCGATTAGCTCCGTTGACGACGATGCTGTTAAGAAGCAGCTTTTCCTTGATTTCGTCGACGATATTACATTCGGCGATGAAGTTGTGGAAAGTATGAAAGAGGAACTGGCGGCGATGGATTACGAGGAGATCATCGATTACTGCAGGGCGTTCAGGCGCTTTGGTGACGATCTTGAGTACCGCCGTCTCCGGGATTACCCGGGAGTAAAGCTGATCACCGTACACAGTTTCAAAGGTGATGAGGCTCCTATCGTTTTTCTGTCCCTTTCAAAATTTAACAAAGGAAAAGCAATGCGTTTGGCTGACGTCGAAGAGGTGCGCCGTCTCTTTTTTGTCGGTGTGACAAGGGCCAGAGACGAGCTGTACATCACCGGAACATTTACATCGGGAACAAAGGTAAATCCTGTGCAGAACCGTTTTTTGTACGAAGCATATCAGATTGCCGGAAAACAATGGCCGATCTAAGTTATTTAAAGTGCGTGGTATCCATCATGGATGCCGCGCACTATTTTTTTGAAAAAATGCAAGACCGTTTTTTATTTTTTTCGGGTTCGCACATATATAGGTTGTTACAAAGAAATATGGGAGTCAAAAAGAGAACTCCCATCAGTTCTCAACAGGAGGAAAGAAAAATGAGGACAGAGTTTCAGAAAAACGCAATTATCAAAAGTTTCGCCGGTGACGTTTACAGCGTCACAGACGTAACAGAAGAGAAGGTAGAGCTTGCATCGGTCACATTTGATCCCGATGACGAGACCTATCACATCAACGGCGAGGCATACATCACCGTCCCGGCAAAGACGGTAGACAAGTTCTTTACCGTTGTCAGACCGGCAGAGCCTGAGGTTCCTGATATTCAGGATTACGCCGTAAAAGATGGTGTGCTTTACTACAACAGTGAAGACACACCGATCGACACCGGCTCCGTAAAGGTAAAAGCCGTAAAAGGTGCCTGCAAGGGCCACCTCATGCTCACTGTGTATCCCCGTAAGGCGGAGGACATGGAGCAGCTGGCGGATTACAGCCCGGAAACCGGCACCCTCAACATGGTCACGGGTGGAACCTTCACAGGGTTCCATGTGATCGACACTGACGAGGAGGCCCGCCGATTCATCGTGGTCTTCGAAGACCGTAAAGAAATTAAATACGAAGGAGAGGACGGCAATATCCTGACCGGCGAAACGCTGCACAGGCACGCTGTTGTTGTCGCGGAGCGACATGGCAGGCTGGTCTGCACATCGGCCGTTACGCCGGTAGTCGGGGACGACATCGGCGAATATGAGGTGTTCAAAGAGGCCGGTAACACCCTCGTCGTATTCGCCTCAAACCGTACATATGAGACGGTAGAAACCGTTGAAGGAGGATATGCCGATATTGTCCGCCAGCAGAATGGCAGAAACAACGCCACGCTCCTTCGCGTGACGGACAAAGGTGTCTCCGCCAGTCACATCAAGCCGTTTGACGGCTTCATCAAGGATATCCTTCCCTGCCCGGACGGCGAAAACGTCGTATTCGTAACGGATGTAGGAATTGTCCACACCAACGTCGGCCACACCTACTACCGGCAAGCAGTCGGGCAGAAGGTGCTGGACGCCGTTAAGGGACACAAGCAGCCTCTGAAGCTTGAGGTTGTAAGTGAACAGAAGGTGATCTTCACCTTCGGAAATCCCGACACCTTCGACGCAGCCGTCATCACGGTAGAGAAATCCACCCGTGATGACAGCGGCTTCCACACGGAGGTCGAATATTTCTGATATTCGACTTTCGTCCAAAGGATCACAGAAAAGGGGTGCTGCGGCGCCCCTTTTTGTAGAAAGGAGGACAGATATGTATGCAGCAATGCCAGCAATAGAGAGCCTGCCTGATGAATTTTCTATCATCGACGGCACTCTTTACCGAAACGGAGAAAAAACCGAAAGCTTGTACGGACGCATGCTAAAAGACATCGTCCTGCAGACAGAAAGGACAGTTTACCTGACAGCCGAAGCGTTCAATAGGAACGAGATTGATCTCTATGCCATGGATAAACGGCGGGGAACGGCTGTTGTCATTGCCTCCGGTATTACAGAGGTTTCCTGTTTCTTCCAAAAGGATGAGGTTGCATGCTTCCTGACAATAGAGAAACAAAAACACCGTGAATACCAGGAAGTTGTCGTCGCACAAGGAGGCATGATCCGCTCACGGTTTTTCGGCCCATTTCTGCTCAGCGAGCAAGGGAAGGCCGAGACCTTCGTCCATAAGGATAAGGCCTTTGTCATTCTTTCTGATTCCAGGGGAATCGAATATGTCAAAGGGAAGCCCCGTATGGCACCACGTTTAGACGGGAAGGAAACATCTGTGTTGGTAATGCAGTTCCATTTTGGAGACGTTGTAGATCTGCGCTATGAACACTTTGTTATGCCCGGGTCTAAAGTGGGAATCGGTGCTGTCACAGAACCGGAACTTGCCGTGTTCATCAGCCCGCAGGACGGGCCGGCACGGATCATCAGATAAAAGGAGGAACGCGGATGAGCGAAAAGCAAGAAGGTGTCGTAACTGTAAAAGCAAGTGATACAGACAATTTTCTGCGTCTGTTCGCTGATGACCCTGATACTGTGTATCCGGTTATCCTGACGACAAGGACGCTTTCGAGGCCCGGAGGCCCAGGATATACGAGCTGGATGGTCTCACTGGGCAATCCGGCTGAATTAAAGGAAATGATAGGGAACAGTTCGCTGAACGGACAGTACCCGTATAGTTTCCATAGGTCTGAGACACAGACCAACATCGACCTTGAGTCCGGAGGCGGCTTCCAAATGGGTAAAGCCACCATGGTCAAATATGGTCTTGCCGGGAAGATTCCCAAGAACAGGTATGTACCTGTTATGGCTGACAGTGAGATGATGCAGATGATCTATACGCTCATCATCACCCATGGAATGCTTTTCATGGGGTAAGTCTCAACCAGGAGGTATCATGAACGTATCTAAGGAAAAAATAACGGACCTGCTGGAGATCATCGAAAAGCAATCGAAGGACTGCATTGACGAACTCGAAACAGGCGCTTCCACAGAAGATGCTAAGATGGCCTTCGTTGAAGGCAAGATGGAAACCATCTCCAAAGTCACAGAATGGCTGGCGATGGTACTTGGCGAAAATGTTGACCGTAAATGAGGCAAAAGACGTCGGATTATCCGGCGTCTTTTTTATTTTTTTTAGTATCAGACATATTAGGAATATCAACTGAAACATGGAGCCAAATCGAAAGGAGGACAGAAAAACAGGCTCAAAAACAAAAAATACAGGAGGACAGAAATGAAAAATGACGGACTTATAATCGACTGCTTTGCCGGTGGCGGCGGAGCGTCGGTAGGGATCGAGATGGCGTTAGGCCGGCCAGTCGATCTAGCGATCAACCACGATCCGGAATCGATCCGGATCCACCTCGTGAATCATCCTCAGACGCTTCACTTGACTGAGGATATTTTCAAGGTAGACCTTCAGAAATACGCGAGGGGAAGACATGTGGCGCTCATGTGGGCCAGCCCGGATTGTACCCAGTTTTCAAAGGCCAAAGGGGGCAAACCGAGGCTGAGCGGGATCAGGATGCTGCCATGGGCAGTATACAAGCATTGTAAAAACCCGAATATACGGCCAGATGTTCTGATTCTTGAAAATGTGGAAGAGATACAGCAATGGGGTCCGCTCGATGAAAACGGTTATCCGATCAAGGAAAGGATGGGGGAGAGTTACTGGCAGTTTATCAACGCGATGAAAAGCCTCGGCTATGAATTCGAAAGCCGGGAACTGGTCGCTGCTGATTACGGAGCGCCGACTACGCGAAAGCGCTGGTACGCTATCTTTCGCCGTGACGGACGACCAATCGTTTGGCCAGAGCAGACGCATTTCAGGGACAGAGAACCGAGGTGGCTCCAGTGCGGTGACTACATCGACTGGTCAAACCTTGGAAAGAGCATTTTTGACCGCAAAAAGCCCCTCGCGGAAGCCACGCAGAGAAGGATAGCCAACGGTATAAAAAAATATATCATTGACAATCCGCACCCTTACATCGTAAGGGATAAAGCGGCACTGGCTTACATGATCCAGTACCACGGGGAGCAGAAAGCAGGCGACAGCAGGGGGCAGAGGCTCGACGAGCCGATCAAGACGATCGACACGTCCAACAGGTATGGACTCGTCACCGCATTCATAACCAAATTCTACAAAACATGTGTTGGGCAGGGATGCGTTGAACCGATTCACACGATTACGACGAGTCCTGGTCATTTCGGATTGGTGAGTGCCTTCCTCGTCAAGTATTACGGCATCGGATGTGGACAGCCCTTGGATTCACCGCTTGCGACGATCACGACGAAAGACCGTTTCGGCCTTGTCAACGTGATCCTTGAGATCAGCGGCGAGAAGTATGTGATTGCAGACATCCACCTGAGGATGCTACAACCTGAAGAGCTGAAGCTGATGCAGGGATTCCCAAAAGATTACATTATCGACCGTGACTCTGAATGGAAAAAATACCCCAAATCAGAGCAGGTCGCGCGTATAGGGAACAGTGTCGTCCCTATTGTCGCAAAGGCGCTTGTCGAGGCCAATTGCGGATATTTAAAGACAGGTGAGCGTGCCCCCACTCCGATCATGTACATGGAACCGCAGGGACAACTCGCATTTGCATAAGGAGGACAGATGAAAGCTGAATCGAATATCAAAAACACAGCCCCGCTTCCCGACATCCATAAGGAATACGGCGGGGAAACAGTTATGACAGCGTTCCCCAACGGATCCAGCGGGGAATACTGCCGAAGCTAATGCTCAACAAACCAGTGCGGACTTTCGCACTGGTATTTTTTATTTTTTTCGACATCGCACATAGTATGGCTGTCATTTAGAAATCTCTGGAGATCCATTAAGAGGAGGACAGAGTACAAAGTAAGGAGGAAGAAAAAATGAAAAAAATGACAGTAATGACAGTTATCATGATTTTGTTGACAGTATCGCTGTTTGCAGGCTGCGGAAAGAAGCCACAGGCAGAACAGCCCGTAGCAGCTGCGACAACTGCTGCCGAAACGTCTGAGGATTCTCTTTCCGGGGATCCGGCAAAAGTGCCGTCTTTTGCTGATGATGTCGTAAAAGCAGTAGCAGCTTGCATCCCCTGCAGCGAGCAGGACGCAGAAAAGCTTCTTGCTGAGATAGAGGAGATTTCCAACAGTAAGATAACCGCAGTTGAAGTCTACAGCATTGCGGAGTTACCCGACAACATGATGCGTATCCTGCAATGTGAAACAAAAAACGAAGAAACCTACATTGTGGGCGTCAGTAAAGATAATACGGTCATGAAAGTAGTTCACATGCAGGGAAACGTCGTGATCTATGATTACGACGAAAAAATTGACAAAAGAAAGGAAACGGTAAAATATGACGCAGATTAAACTGGGTTAATAAAAGGCAGGCATGAGATGCCTGTTACAAATTATGTTTTGGAAATTTCTCGAAGATCCACGTTATGGACATACATGGGAACGCGAAGTCTCTATGACATGTAGTCACAGCGAGCAGGACATCCTTAAAGGATGTATTTCTCTGATGAAAGGCCTTGTGGACGATTTCGCCGAATATCTTGAATAGGCCGGCTTTGAGCCGGGTTCAGAGGAAGAAAGATTCCATATTCGTCAATAGTAAGAACTCTCTTTTTGTCAAAGACACGGCATAGCGGGGGGGGAACATCGACAGGAATGAAATGCAGAAATCTGGGGATCACGGAGGAGTCTGTCGAATTCGTGATTAAAACAGAGGAAGAAGAAAACGAATGATCTGTAAGTGCAGATTATCGTACCACATCTATAAAAGGACTGTGCTGAAAGGCACAGTCTTTTTCTATACCCTTTTTTATTTTTTTTGTTTTCTTACATATATAAAGAGTAACTAAGAACAGTCGAAGTCATATAAAGAAAGGAGGACAGAATAATATGACTGGGAACCCGAAAAATATATCAAACAGGAGGACCGAAATGAAGGTCAATAAAAAGACGATTAAAAAAATTGTAAAGAAAAAGTCTGTACTGCAGTGGTCGCTTTTGCTGCCGCTTCAGTACATGGCTGGATACATCCTGTACAGCGCACTGCCGCTGCTCATACAGGATGCACAGTTTGTGCAGTTCATTTTTCCCTGCGTATTTCATGCCCTGATCGGCATTGAAATGCAGCTCCTTGAGGGATCCCGCAAGATCCTCAAAAGGAACCGGCTCATGTACATGCTCATAGGCGGAATAGGGGCATTAATTTTACTGAAAAGAACAGGCATAAGCCACGCGGAGATATGGATGACTCTGTATTATCTGCTGGGCGGTCTGATCGACAGCGGTGATTTTGCGGATGGACTGGACGCTCCGTTCAGGACTGTCTCAAAAAAGGCTTACAGAACGGATCCGGCCGCGATTGTTGTCGCAATCACGGCTGTCATCCTGTTCGGTATTGTGAGTCGTTATGAAACTGCCATGACCATCGCCGGATACATCGCATTGGTATTTGGCACAGCCGTATTGGCATTTCATTTTGCGACTCGCAAAAGAAAAAGACCGCTGAAAGGAGGTCAGAAATGATCATTCTCACCGGCAAGACCGGCAGTGGGAAGAGCACGGTAATCCGTGCCCTTTCCCTTGCCGGATTCAACCGGGTCGTCACTTGCACCACCCGCCCCATGAGGGCGGGTGAGGCCGACGGCCGGGATTACCATTTCTTCGATGAGGGAACCTTTCAGAAAGTCAACCACCCACCGCTTAAACGCTGACGCGTTTTGAAGCGGGGGCTTGCAGGATATATCTACCTGTAAGCCCGGCTGACTAGCCTGAGTGCGTTCGGGCACTACGTTAAGATGGTCACGGCACCCGTGGGCGTACAGCCTAACCTGCGGCTCTGCCGTCCGTGGTTAAACAGTCCTGAGGGAAAGGGACAGTGCTGCGGGCACGACAAGCCATCTTAACATTGGCGAAGGCTGCATTACGGCGAAAGCCGGTTTACCACATACCGTGGTTGAGGAGCAGCAATGGTTTATGTATTACATGCGTCAGGGGTTCCCCTGATGCCGACAAAGCGCTACGGGCATGTAAGGCGCATGCTTCGTGCCGGCAGGGCGAAGGTCGTAAGACGCACGCCCTTTACGATACAGCTGACGTATGAGGGCACGTCCTATACGCAGCCTGTATCATTAGGCGTCGATGCCGGGTCAAAACATATCGGCATCTCTGCGACGACAGAAAAGTCTGTACTCTACGAGGCTGACGTGGAACTGCGCGGCGACATTGTGGAACTCCTGTCCACCAGGAGGGAAGCGAGGCGCACCCGCAGGAACCGCAAAACGAGGTACAGGAAACCGAGGTTTTTAAACCGCACAAGTTCAAAGCACCGGAGCTGGCTGGCTCCCTCCGTTGAGCATAAGGTGCAGACGCACCTTACGGCGGTAAGGGATGCCAGCAGGATGCTCCCGGTGTCAGGGATCACGATCGAGACGGCCGCATTTGACACACAGCTTTTAAAGGCACAGGAAAAGGGATTTCCGCTCCCGGAAGGAGAAGGCTACCAGCAGGGGGACCAGCTCGGCTTCTGGAACGTAAGGGAGTACGTGCTGTTCAGGGACGGCCACACCTGCCGCTGCTGCTGGGGGAAGTCCAAAGACCCCGTACTGGAAGTACACCATATACAGAGCCGTAAGACCGGAGGCGACTCACCGGACAACCTGGTGACGCTGTGCCGTACCTGCCATAAGGGATACCACGGGGGAACGGTAAAACTCCCCGACAGTATAAAGCGCGGCAACAGGTATAATGACGCGGCCTTTATGGGGATCATGCGGTGGACGGTGTATGGCAGGCTGAAAGAGGAGTACGGAGCCGGTATGGTGCATATGACCTACGGTTATATCACCAAAAGCACCCGGATCCGCCACGGGCTGCCTAAGGAGCACTATATCGACGCAAGGTGCATCAGCAGGCATCCGGACGCCGCACCATGCGGGGAAGTGTTCTTCCAGAAGAAAGTGCGCTGCCACAACCGGCAGATCCACAAGGCAAAGATATACAAAGGCGGTATCCGGAAGCGCAACCAGGCGGAATACCTGGTCAGGGGCTTCCGGCTCTTCGACAAGGTGGAGTACGCCGGGCAGGAATGCTTCATCTTTGGAAGGCGCAGCAGCGGATACTTTGATATCCGCAGGCTTGACGGAACAAGGGTACATGCCGGCGTCTCATACAAAAAGCTCCGGTTTCTTGAGACGAGGCATACAACACTTACGGAAAGGAGGACGGCGGGGTAAGCAGGCCGCAGGGCCGGCATTCCTCCCGCCGCCTCAGAGGCGGGGGTATCCTGTCGCAGAAAGGATGAAAAAGGATGGGATGTTTGCTGAAACGTCCCACACGGGGAGATATTCATATGGCTCTTTGAAAGAGTCATATGAGGACCCCGACGCGGTTGTGATCCTTGACCCTGACGGCGTAAGAAGCGTTGTCGAGGCTGTGGGAAAAGAACAGACAACCGTGTTCTTCCTGGACGCGCCTGATGCCCTTTTACGGGACCGTATCAAAAAAGAGGCGATGACCCTCATAATGCCTTGAAGCGTCTGCATGAAGACAATTTGAGGTACGAGGGGTTTACCCTCTTCGATTACAGAATACAGCAAAATGAGAAATCGTCGGCGGGCGATATTGCCGAGCTGATTTCGCAGATAGCAAAGAGAGGAGGACAGAAATGGAATTTGTAAAAAAGATTGTCAATTTGATCGCTATAGCACTGGTGCTGCTTTTGTGCCTGCTGACAAGATTCACAATCTATGTGATCACACGGATTGTTAATCTTGTCGCTGCACGAATCACCTCAAAAAAAGCTCTTTTTGAGAAGCTGAAGGGCAGTAAATACAAATAACTGATAACAAAAGGCCGTGGTAAGATCACGGCCTTTATTAAAAAAGGAGGACTGAAATGAAAAATGCAAAAATCTGCCCCGTCTGTGCAAAGACGTATACAGACTATCCGGCCATATCCCGAAAGGATAATCATACCGAGATTTGCCCGGACTGCGGCATGAAAGAGGCACTTGAAGATGCCGCTTCGGCAATGACAAAATCGGAGGCGTCGTCCATTCACGGAAACGGGAAATGTATGAACATATATGCGACCTGCCCCAGTTGCGGTAGCAAAAACTGGTCGCGTTCTGATGACGGCGCCTTTGAATGCGTTACATGCGGAAACGTCAGTTATCCGGAAGAGATGCAGTTGACGGCGGACGATACGTCCACCGCCCCGACGGGTGTTATTGTACGCCACAAGGAATACGGCAAGGGTACTGTCGCTAAAATCGTAGGCGGTAATATATATGTCACTTTCGAAAAAGGACAGCGCATTTTCCCATATCCGGAAGCCTTTATTAAAGGGTATCTGACGCTGGAATGCGTTTAGATAGAAACTATTTAGTCAAATATTAAAAGGAGGACAGAAATGAAATATTTTATCGTTCCAGCCACAAGTATTGCCGGAGAGGTCGAGGCCGAAACCAGAGAGGACGCAATGGTGGATTTTGCCGCCGCCATGGACCTCGACATGAATGCCTATTTCAAGGCGGTCACGAAAGAGGAAATGGAGAAGGCCGAACTCCCGTTTTCAGAGGAGCCTTCCCGCAAGGCGAAAACGCCGGCTGTTGTCATCGATGACGACGATAGCCCCTGCGACAGGTGCTATATAAAGGAGACCTGCACAGAAGAAGGCCCTTCAGAATACTGTGATCGGTAAAAAGGAAAGGAGGATGGCGGGACATCCCGCCATATCAACAATGGACAGTATTTATCTTTACGACAGAACAGAATTAGAAATGGCTGAGCACGAGGCATACAGGACTGGCGCAAGGCGCCTGCTGCCGTCAATAGCCTGTACGCCCCTGTATCTTGATTACGATTTTACCCGTGCAGCATATTGATGAAGTGGTATAATTAAGGAGAATTACATGGATAAGGTCATACAGTGGCATCCGGCCTTTTGTGCCGCGATGGAACACTATTTTTTGCATAAACCGATAGTCCTTGAATTTCAGAAGGAATACAACTTAAGCACAAAACCGTTGCAGGTCGATCTGCTTATCATTAAAAAAGATGATGATACGGTATTGGATTCTGCAATCGGAAGAGACTTTCGAAAGTATAATATTTTCGAATATAAATCGCCGGATGACAAGCTTAACATTGATACTTTGTATAAGCTGACAGCATATGGATGCTTATACAAAGCAGATGGAAAAATCGTCAATGAGATCAAAGCCGATGAGATCACGCTTACATTAATGCGTGATACCTGTCCGAAATCTCTTCTTAAGGCGTTGGAAAATGATGGAAAGCTTGTTCGTGGCAATACAAGAGGCGTTTACTTCGTTAAGGATATGCTGTTTCCTGTTCGGATTATTGTAACTGGCGAGCTTCCAGCTACAGAAGCAGGGGCCTTAAAGTATTTGTCCAGAAATCTGACGAAAAAAGATGCGGCCGAATTTGTAAAAATGACAAAACAGGCAGCTGGCGAATATGAAGAGATCCTCATTGACTCAATTATGCAGGTGAGTATATCTGCAAATAGACAAGTATATGAGGAAGCAAAAAAGGAGGACATAACTATGTGTGAAGCATTAAAAGATCTTATGCAGGAAGAAATTAAGGCCGGACGCGACGAAGGTCGGGAAGAAGGTCGGGAAGAAGGCCTGAAAGAAGGTCTGAAAAAAGGTCTGAAAAAAGGGCGGAAAGAAGGTCTGAAAGAAGGTCGGAAAGAGACGATATACGGCCTTGTGTCAGAGGGCGATCTTTCACCAGAAAAGGGAGCACAAAAGCTCGGGGTCTCCGTTGAGCAGCTTAAGGCTGATATGGACACTCATGGATTTCATATCTGAGTCAAAATTTGTAGGTTAAATTACAAGCCGGCTTTACGCCGGCTTTTTTTTGCGCAGAAGTATTCAGCATGCTCTTTTTTATAATTTTCATTTTCACCCATAGTAAAAATATGGGACATGAATTACGGGAGCAAAAAGAAAGGAGGACAGTTAGTAAACTATGGGATACAGATTCAAAGACAGCGGTCTCAACGGCATCGATGTTGTCGTTGTTACCAAAAAGGGCGAGACCGAAGGAGGACTGCCCAAGGGTGTGATCATTCCGATCGGAAACTACCAAATCGAAGAAAGAAACGTTCTTCTTCAAAGATTTGAGGAGGAACACTGTCTGAACAGATATGTCGCAAAGCACTGTGACGACGAGAACATCCTGACCCACATCCAACCATTCAGCGGCGTTAATCGCTTCGGGATCTTTTACACAAAAGAAAAGATGCCGGATACAGACTGGTGCCTGGATGTCGCCGTAGGCTCATGGGTCAGAAGAAAGACAGTAAAAAACATCAGCGAACTGGCACAGTTTGTCTGATATACTGACCGCTCCCGTATGTTCTCACAAACCCGCTGCGAAGGGTAACAGCAAAGTGCTGCCCGCCCCCTCGCAGGGGACGGACGGCGGAAAGGACAGAAAAATGAAATATGTACTTACAGAAAAAGGAAAAGAAAATGTAAAGAGATACATCCGGGAACTGGAAGCCAAGCGGAAAGATATCCTGGACGCAGGGAAAGACTCCGCGGACGAGACGACGATCCCGACAGAAGAGGACATCCTGTCAGACGTCAGTTTAATGGGCATCAACTGGGATGATCCGGACGGCCCCTGCTATTATAACGGGTGGGGCGTAACCGATAATCATGAAGCGGATGCACCTATTCTATTAAAACTTGGACGGGATCTTATCATAGAAGACGATGCTCCCAAATATGAACTGCTCTCTGTAACAAGATCAGAGCTTGAGATCACAGAATCATTCTATCGCACTAAAGATGAGGCAATCCAGGCAATGGTCGATGACATTATTATCTCCACCCCTTACGAAAACATTGAAGAAATAAAGGCGGCGTCACAGGCAGGAGAGTGCGGATTCTCGGATACGGAGGCATGGGCTGAGTCGCATCAGTTTGGCACAAGTCAGTGGAAGATCGTGGAGATCGGCAAGGGTTCTGCCTGCGAAGGACAGCCTCGTGAAAGCACAATTCCCGCAGCAGTCTACCTGTATAAACAGTACCGGGATGATTACTCCTATGACGAAGAGATGATCATGGTGTTTCCGGATAAGCAGTCGGCTGAGAACCAACTCCGGTCAGATGTGGAAGACCATTTCCTTACGAAATGGGATGACATTCCTGAAGCATACGCCTTCAATTCGGACGACGTCTTCCAGTCTGATTGCGTTAAATATTATATCGAGGGAAAAGCCGCGACACTTCATTGGATCATTGAAGAACGTCCCGTCGAGAAATAACATAGTCAAAACATATGGTCATAAGTTTACAAGCCGGCTCATCGCGCCGGCTTTTTTTATTTTTTTCCATTACGCACATATATAAGTTACAGTTATGAACTTTCGGAGAAAAACGATGAAAGGAGGAAAAATAATAGCTATCCGGCTGTTTATAACTGAATGGCAGCCGTATGGCTGGAACAGGAGGACAGAAAAATGAAGAAATTACTTGTCACATTACTGGCCGTTCTGATCCTGGGGATCGGAGCAGGCGGCAAAAAAGAAACAAATGCAGAAGCCGAAATAAAAGCCGCAACTGACACGGATGACAATGCTCATGCGGAAAATGAAGCAACGGAGGATATTTCGGAGTCTCAACCTCAGGAGCAGGAGCAGGCGGCGCTCGCAGAGGAACCAGAGTTTATTCCTGAACAACTGTCCCTCTCCGATGCGGAATACTTTGATTATTCCGAGATCCCGGAATTTAAGGGAGAAGGCGAGGGAAACGCCTGGTACGACGTCAACGGTGACATTCCGTTCTTTACGGACGAGGAAATGCTGTTCAGGGGACAGCTTTACTGGGAGCTGGACGACCTCGGCAGATGCATCGGTGCGATGGCCTACGTTGGGCCGGAAACCCTGCCAGCACAGGCAAGGGATGCCGACCTTAGCAGCGTCACACCAACCGGCTGGCAACAGGCACGGTATGAAGGGATTGATCCGGAGGCCGGAGACTGGCTCTACAACAGGGCACATTTGATCGGCTATCAGCTCACCGGACAGAACGCTAATGAATTGAACCTGATCACCGGCACCCGCTATATGAACGTCGAAGGTATGCTCCCTTTTGAGGATTCCGTACAACAGTACGTTTCGGGAACGGGGAACCACGTCGTCTATCGAGTGCGCCCTTTCTATGAGGGAGACGAACTGCTATGCCGAGGCGTCCTCATGGAGGCGCGCTCTGTTGAGGATGAGGAAGTGCAGTTCTGCGCTTTCTGCTATAACGTACAGCCCGGGGTCGAACTCAACTACGAGACCGGCGAAAGCTGGCTCATTGAGACGGGAACTGAAACAAGGAGCAATATGGAGGAAGAGGAACCGGAAGAGGAAACGTACATTCTCAATACAAGTTCCAAAAAATTCCATAAGCCTTCATGCTCATCCGTAGACGATATGAAGGAAAAGAATAAGAGGGAAGTTACTGCAAGCAGGGACGAACTAATCTCAGACGGTTACGCGCCCTGTAAGAGATGCAACCCTTAATAAGAAACAGAAACAAGGACAGAAAGACAGCACCGTCGCAACGCGGTACTGTCTTTTACATTAAAGGAGGACAGAAACATGATAGCAAGAATGTACGCGAGAGTGAAATTTGACAGGGAGATTATCATCGGCCACAACGCTGTTCTTCCGGGTCCGAGAGAATCCTATGAAATGGTCTTTGGATTCAAACGTGTGAACTTCGACTTTTATACATTCGTCGGAGATCTCGATGAGGAAGACAAAAGCATCTTGGAGTATGAAGGGATTGAGCTCGATACCGAGACTTTCCCTGCTGCTGCAGATATAACTCCGGACGATGTCCTTAATCTCAGGGAAATTGTCGAATATTCGGTAAATACCGTAGATGATGGAGACCCCGAGATATACGAATCGAAGCTCTTGGAATTAGCTTTCGAGTTTGAAGATGGAACATACATCGACTGTTCCGAGATGAGTGCCGTTAAAAACTTTATCTTTGACAAAGTTCTTATTGACCAGTGTTATGAAGCCTATAAACTTGACTGGATGCTCAGTCATGGATATACGCTCCATGACATTATGGAAGCGATAACTGATCTTGCTGGACAGTCTGTTGAAGAGGATGTGATGACAATCCCCACAAACGGGGAAGAGGTCGTCAGCCTGTCGAACAGACTTGTCAGCGATTTCATGGATATCGGATTCGGCAGCGGTTCTCTTTATGTCTGCAAAGATGAATTCCTTGGCGCTGAGTTTCGCGACGAGGACTATATGATCGGACTCTTATCCCGCAGGATGGATGCCGAGGCGATGATCTCGAAATGGAGAAACTACACGAATATTCCGGCAAAAACCGAGCCGCTCAAGGCAGGCATGCTGAATATCAGTACAGCCAATATCACAAAAGAGACGGCTGATCTGCTTGATCAGAGTGTATCGGAAAAGATGTCGGGTATCGTCGTTTATCCGAAAATCGGATTGCCGCTCGAAGTGATCAAGGATGCAATGCCGGAAGAGATTGATCGGGAAAGTTATGGCTGGTTCATCTACATCCCGCAGGATGACAGGTCAGAGGATCTGCATGAACTCAAAGACCTGCCGGCCGACCTGTTTGAATGCATTAAATACGCAGACGAACACGGCTGTGCGTGGATGAACTTCGACCCGGTCTATGATTCTGTCAGTGAACTGCCGGAATATGACTGGTAAAGAGGATAAAAAACAGTCAACTACCCGCCGCGAAGGATACCGGCAAAATGCATCCATTCCTCACAGAGACCGGATTGCAGAAAGGACATCACATATGGGACATCTCATTATGGAGCATATATACAGGGGTGTAAAGGCGTTTCATTACACTGACCGGAAAAATTATAGAATCCTTTACATTCGAGATAAGGATAATAAATACATCGGAGACATGCCAATAAAAGGGATTACTTCCCCATGGTCGAAAAAAGATATCGAACACAGCATCGACATCCTTTTCGAAGACGCGAAGAAGGGACGATAAAGACATTTTCCTTTTCACAGTATACCAGGAGTTAATTTCTCTTCTTACGCGTGAAAATAACCCGCTGCGAAGGGTAATGACAACAAGTCATCTGCCCTCGCAGGGGCCGGTGGCATGTTCCACAAAAGGAGGACAGATATGAGCAACATTTATGAAATTGCACTGCAGACAGGAGAAAAAGTGACAAGATCCGTGGAGTCATATTTCAGAAGGACCAATAAAGCAAACAAAGCAGAGTGTGTACCATTCCCGTTTCGTAAGAAGAAACTGACTAACGGGTCAACGATCTTTACGTTCACGGGGAAATGGAATCCTTACCGGTACGATGTCGACAAGGGCCTTATCGCCGTTCTCGAACGCTATAACGAGAAGTATGAAGACTCATATGCTTATATGCTTGTGGCTGTTGCGGATGACGCCGCTCCAGATATCATCTTTAATGATACAGGCTTTGAGCGCTTCGGGGAACTCTGCCCCGGCGTCGTTTACCCCGAAGAATGGTACGAAGACAAGTCGAACAGAAAATTCGATATTGTCCTGCTGGAAAAATCAGTCCATGAGGCTGACGGCCTGAGCAAGAAGGAGGTCATGAAATTATACGACCTGCTTAAAAGCGAGACCGGCTTTCCGTTGGAGATCGACAACCTTGGAGGGGGGTCGACAGCGATCGGTTTTATTACGCCGGGAGCAGGCGACAAACTCGAATGGGAATATGAAAGCCTCAATAAGTTTGTCGGCCGCATCCTCTCGGACATGAGCCTCGAACACGACGACCATATTTACAGGCATAAAGGTCTGAAAATTTGGCTTGACAGATAAGGTTTTATTAACTTCCCGCTGCGAAGGGTAATGACAATCTACGATCTGCCCCTCGCAGGGGGGCAGATGTTATAAATCTGATTAAACAGGAAGACCGTTATGTGCAATTTGATGCGGTGCCGGATGCCGGCCCGACTCTGTTATAAACCGTATAAAAAAGAGCCTGCGCCATAGACGCGGGCTTTTCTTTTTGCCGTCATTTTTATAATTTTCACTTTCATACATATAAAAGGCATAAAACGAAAACTGGCAGTCAGAAAGAAAGGAGGACAGATGAGACTGCTGAAAAAGCAACTGTGATTTATGATTTCAGAATTTTCAAAAGGAGGACAGTATAGTATGGTAACTTATTTCGAAATAGGACTGATTGCAGGCAAAAAGGTTGCCGCCAAGGTAAACGCTTTTATAAAGAAGCAGAGAAAATTAAAACCGAATGACAACTTTGACCCAAAAAATATGGAAGTCCTGCCGGACGGCACGACAGTTTACCAGTGGATCTTTAAATATTGGGATACGGGAACTGTCCCTGAAGAGAAAGAGTTTCTTGATTTGCTCGCCCAGTTCGACGATGACAATCTCCCGGACTTTGAAAGCGACAGTGTCAGGAAACAGTACGCATTCAGGTGTCATGTTGTGCATCCGGACGAAGGATGGGACGGATACTACAACGACATCAGCGATGAATTTTTCAGTGAGTTCAAGTTGACTCTTAACTACCCCAACGAGTGGGTGGAAAAAAGAAATGCGGAATTCAAGGTATATGATTCGTCACTGATCGAGTATCCTGTTCGAAAGGGCATGTATAAATATGATTACCTGGCTCTTCACGACGGAATGAAAGGCAGGGAGACCTTCCCTGTTGAGATCAGGTCGAGCGACGGCAAGACCGCAGCCCGTGGGTTTATCGGCGCGAAAGCAGCAGAAAAACTGCAGTACCAGTATGGACAGGATTCCGGTTTCGGGAATTACATTGCCTCCATTCTGGACAGTGATGAGCGTAATCCTGCCTGCCAGTATGAGTTCGAGGGGCTTCATATCCTGATGGTCCCGCCCCTCATGCCGTGGGATTAAAGTGCCGAATGGCTGAAAAAACAGGAGGAAACACTCGGACAAGACCGGGATTATGTGTATGTCTTTAAAGACGGCAAGTGGACGACATACAAATAATCCTGCCAAAAACAGTGAGGTTCTTTTTTTATAATTTTCCTTTTCGCACATATAAAGATTGTAATTTGAAAACTGGAAGTTGAAAGGGGGACCGAAATGAGGATTATAGTAAAACAGCCCGGCGAAAGCACGGGGCACATCGTCAATGTTCGTTCTTTAGCGGACATTGAACACATAATAGGAGGACAGCTGTTCCGCATCCGTATGGAATCGGACACAATATTCATGAACCGTGCCGGATGGGTACGGGGCATGGCGCCCAATATCTGTCACCCCGTATGGGGAGGTATTGCAGGGCCGATCGCTGTTGCAGGGAATGACCGCGCGTCATTCAAAGACTGTAACATGGATCTGCCCGAATGGGCAAAAACCCTGCAGGCATGGGAGACCTTGTCGGCGGGATGACAGGAAATAAAAGAAAGACGCACGGTATGGGATAACCTTGCCTGCGTCTTTTTTTTATTGAGGCTGGAACGCGCACTATAATAACGGCTGCGAAAAAATCCCGGCTCGAAATGTGCATCGAGATACAACGCAGCACCATAGTTCAGGCAAGAGGAAACTGCAACGAAAGCCTGACGGAAGAACAATTGTGTGTTCTAAACAGGTGGGCAACCGAAAGTAATCTTACAGTTGAAGACCTATTATAAAACCGGGACTCACGGGGGATGGATCATTAAAGATAATTAAAAAGAGACTGTATCGTGAAAACGGCACAGTCTCTTTTCTTGTTGAGTGTTTTTTATTTTTTTTGGTTCCGAACAATATATAAGCATAACAACGAAAAACGGGAGTCAAACAGAAAGGAGGAAAGATAAAAAGACTGCCGAAAGAACTTATGAACAGTCCCTTACGGGACTCACACGCTTGAATGGATCAAGCGTTACAGGAGGACAGAAAATGAATAAGAACAAAAACATCATATTGCAGAAAGAACTCACAGAAAAACTGCGTGCTGCGTCAAACGCTTACTACGGCCCGGGTGCGAACATTATGTCAGATCATGAATTTGACAAATTGCTGGAAAAACTCAAAGAGATGGAACAGGCCTCGGGCGTGATCCTCTCCGGAAGCCCCACCGCACATGTAGGCGGCGTCATGGTCGACTACCTTGAGAAACAGACCCATGAACAGCCGGCGCTGTCCCTCGATAAATACAAATACGAGGACCGCAAAAAACTGCTGGCGTTTCTTAAGAACATGGCAGCCTTCCTGTCATGGAAGATGGACGGCCTTACGGTCGTGGTGACTTATGATAACGGACATCTCATATCTGCCGTAACCCGCGGCGGAGACGGGATCGAAGGTAATGTGATCACTCACAACGCCGTGTTCTTCAAAGGCATCCCGCACGAGATCCCCTACAAGGGGCATCTCGTCATCCGTGGAGAAGCCGTCATGACTTACGCGGAATTTGACAGAATAAATGCGGACGGCGGAGAGTATGAAAATCCCCGCAACCTGGCCGGCGCTACTGTCCAAATGTACGACAGCAACGAAAGCCGTAAGCGGGAGATATGCTTCAAAGCATTCCAGCTTGTGACTCCCAGTGCGTCCGAAGGCCCTCTCCGCTACATGCACGAACGCATGAACTGGCTTAGGAACCTCGGCTTCGACACCGTTGACTTTGTTTACGAAGAAAACGGCGTCTTCTACGATCCCGACGGAAACAGGATGGACGGTGAAGACCTTCTTGCCCAGATCGAGATCTGGAAGGAAAAGGTAAAGAATTATGAATTCCCGACCGACGGCCTGGTTATAACATTCGAAGACCAGGTATACGCCGAAGAACAGGGAAGCACGGGGACATACAGCAAGGGAAGTATGGCACTCAAATGGACGGACGAGACTGTAACTACTACGCTCCGGGCGATTGAGTGGAGCGTAGGAAAAACAGGCGTGCTCACGCCCGTAGCGGTATTTGTCCCTGTCCGTCTTGGAGCCGGTTCAACCGTTACAAGGGCGTCGCTCCATAACATTTCAATAATGAGAAACATTCCCGAAGTGGACGGAAAACCGGGGAACATGATGATCGGGTCAAAGATCGAAGTTGGTCTTGCGAATATGATCATCCCGCAGGTCTTCGGATTCCACGCGGGAGGAGATGACCTGGTAGAGATCATCGTCCCGGACATCTGCCCTGTATGCGGACACCCCACAGAAATGCGTGACAACGGCGGTGTGCAGACGCTCCACTGTGTCAATGATACATGCCCCGCAAGACGCCTCGGAAGCCTGATGAACACCTTCGGAAAGGACGCGCTGGATGTCAATGGACTTGGCGAGTCACAGATCATCGATCTGATGGAAACAGGACTCGTTGACCACACACCGGCATCCTTCTTCAAGCTGAAGGACAGGGACGCCGTCGCAGAAGCCGTCGCTTACGATGACCTCATGTGCATGGATGGCTGGGGGGTTAAGAAGTGGGAAAACCTTCTGGCTGCGATCGAGAAAGCAAGAAACACGACCCTCAAGAGATTCCTTTACGGGCTGAACATTCAGCTCCTCGGAAACGATCTCTCAAAGAAGCTCTCTGCTTACTGGAAGGGAAGCATCGAGGCCTTCGTAAAGTTCGTTGACTTTGCGGCTGAGAATCCCGCTGCCGCACTGCAGGAGCTGACAGCCCTTGACGGTGTTGGTGAAGGCAAGGCGATGCCGCTGATCGAGTGGGCTAAGACGGTAAGGCCCGGGACGGAGGAAAGGAAGAACCTTGATAACCTGATCGGATGCCTCTCCTTCGATACGTCCATGTACGAAGAGAAGGAAGAAAGCGCCGCTTCGCTTAAAGGACTTACATTTGTCATTACTGGTCCCGTACACGTCTATAAGAACCGTGACGAGTTCAAGGCGTCCGTTGAGGCCAGGGGTGGCAAGGTGTCAGGTTCGGTCTCCAAGAAAACGGCATTCCTGGTAACAAACGAAACAACGATGACTACGAAGCGGAAAGCTGCGGTATCTTTAAATTTACCCATCCTTTCCGAAGACGAGTTCATCGAGAAGTTCGGAAAATAATAGAAACGTGCTTTCCCCGCAAAGGACATGTAAACACGCGCCTCTGCGGGGGGCGCACACAAGGAGGATCGAAATGTATGATTTCAGATTAACAAAAGACCAGGAAGCCGGCGCTGGTTACAAAATCTTCTGTGATAGCTGCGGGCAGACTAGCCTGTCATCCCACGGGCGCTATTGCCCTGTCTGCGGACGCGGCACGCTTACGCCGATCACTGTGACCAAAATTGGTGAAGAAAAAAAGGCGTATGTAACATTTCGCGTCGATGGCAGATATGTGGCAGAAATCCCATGCGGTGAGACCATTAACGTAGAAGATGTGATCAAAAAGGCTGTATCGCACTATGAAAACGCTGATTTTGGCGTTCTTTCCGTAATCGATGGGGAACCGGTTATGGTCGAAGACGACCACGGCAACTATCTGTGGGAAAAATAAGAGGCCGAAAATGCAGAGTAAGCGGAATGATAATCCCACAGTAAAGGATCGAAAAAGGAGAACGCGATGAAAAAACTTAAAATTTTTTTCGATGAAACCAGGAAATATGGATTAATGTACGCTCTGTGCTGGTTGTTTAACCTCCCGTATCTGTTCGAACAGTCAAACCATAGTAAATTGCGGAAATTTTCCGACAAGTGTTACGATTGGTGCTACGAAAAATACGATAGAGCGCAACATTCAGTAGATGATGTAGAAGAGTGGAAATTGTCAGAAGATCGCACCGTAACCCCGTGCGGATGCACAATGTTTGATTGTACAGAATGTGGCAGTAATGCCGCGTGTAATCACGATTGAGGATTACGTATCCGTAAATGGTTGTTATAGTTCTATAATTGTACCGATATAAGAAAAAATACCCGTTATTCAGAGACGATTCTGGATACCGGGTATTTTTTTCTCCACCTCAATAACTGACTCCGAAAATTAACTGTCTCGACACAATTATTTACCAGCCTATTAACATCACTCCGCCCCATGTATTTTTTATTTTTTACGGTTTCGAACATGGTTATTTATGACAGTAAGAAATCGCGGAGCCAAAAAGAAAGGAGGACAGATTGGATAACAAAAACGATAAAACTGTTGAAAAAAGAGTTTGGCGCGGCTGGGTCGGAAGAGAACCGGGAAGCACGATCAGCGAATACCTTAATGATGGAGGAGAAGGATACGGCTTTGGAAATGCCGGCATCACCTTCTTCAAGGAAAAGGCAAGGATCGTGCGGTTTGACGAGACTCCGCTGTACGGTTTCGGTTCGCCGGAAACACTCCGTATGTACCGGACGAGTGATACCTGGATCCCGGACCATTACTTCCGTGAATACACGCCGGAAGAACTCATGCCTGATTTTCTCACACAGGAGGAACAGAAATTCATTAAGACGTGCCTTCGCAGAAAAGGCTGGCTGTAGTAAGGGGGATAGGACGTGAAGACGACCAATTACCCCGTTTTTCAGACGGCAAAGGACATGCGCTGCCGTTGGTGCGGAAGCGATGCCTACGATGGGATAGCGAAGGATGGGAGCGGATTCTGGTGCGCGGACTGCGACGGATTCACCTATTTCAGTAAGGAAAATAATAAGAAACACAGGATGCTGCTCATTCTTGAAACCGGCACCGGAAAGGATCCCCAGCGGAGGAACGTGCCAGGCCTTTGCAAGCGAATCTCGCCGCTGCGGTATCCGGGAGGAAAGTCAAGGCTCGCTGAATATCTGATCATGAATGCGCAGCCGTGGCAGATGGATACTTTTGTCGAAGTGTTTGCCGGTGGGGCGTCTGTGGGGCTGAGCCTTTTGGCAACTGGCCGCATTCGCCGGCTGTTATTAAATGACGCTGACCCGGACGTATATGCGTTTTGGAAAACCGTCTTCAGCGACCCATCCTACCTGACTGAAAAGGTGTTGAAAACGATCCCGACAAGAGACCGTTTCTTTGATGCGAAAGAAAAACTGACGGGGAATATCTCTGACAGGGAACGAGCCTGGTACTTTTTCTTCATCAACCGTACCTCATTTTCAGGTATCCAGATGGCAAATCCGATGGGAGACATAACCAGCAGATGGAATGCGGAGAGGCTTTCAGCGCGAATACAACAGGCCGCAGCAATGAAGGAAAATGTTGCGCTCTATAACATGGACGCATGCGATTTTTTGGAACAGTACGCCTATTGGACAGATGCTACGACACTGTTTATTGACCCGCCGTATTACGGTAAGGGCAGGCTTCTGTATCCAAAGGCATTTTCGGAAGAAGACCATATTCGGCTCGCAGATATGATCAACTCTCTGCACACTGGGTTCGGAGGACCGGACATGATTATCACATATGACCAGTGTCATGAGATCGAAGCCCTGTATCCATGGGCTGAAACACAGCATGTTGGCAGGATATATTCCTGCGGAAGAAAATAAGGAGGCCTTATGGGCAAAAAGAAATATGCCTACCCAGGCAAAAAGGAAGCAGAGAAAGAAAGAAGCCGATGGAAGCGGGAGCCGTATCGTGAAGAAGATCCGGACTTCATCCCCGGAACACTTTGTCCAAATTATGAGAAGTGGCCTGACAAGACCCCGGAAGAGGTACTTGTCATGCTGAATATCGATTAAGGAAGGAGTGAAAATGGGACTTACAATAAGATCGGAAAATAATGAAATAACCCTTGGCCCCGGAGGATTTCTGCGTCTCAAAAAAGCCGTGGCAGGCCTTACGAACAAAGAGATTTCCGACCATTACAACATCCTTCTGTCTGAAGAATTCATTCACATGCTGTATCACGGCTTTGAGGAATACGACAGGACGACGGAAGAATTGTATGAAAAATACAAGGATGAGTATGGAGAAGTCATCGATTTCCTGTATGCACCAGACACATCTGCCAATATGACGTGCAGTTGTGCAGAGCAGATCCTGAAAGCGCTCGGCGGCAGGACAGATCTGGACGACATGGTGATCGGTTATGCAGGATGGGGCGAAAATGCAGCAAAATTTGGTTCTTTCAGAAAAATACTGGAAGACGCCGTAAAGACCCGGAAAGGCTTCTACTGGTACTAGAAGGGTCAACCATCCACCACGCAAGGCGCTGATGCGCCTTGTAACGGAGCTGGCAGGGAAAAAAAATAAAATAGGAGGACAGAAAATGAGGGCATATTCATACAAGATGCAGCTCGACGAGCAAAGACTCCCTTTTTTAGTGAGAGAGCGGACTTACTACATGGTCGATCGGAGGTTTCGCTACGGAAACCCCGAAAGGATCCACGAACTCGCTCGGGAGATAGGGCTTGACAAAATGGCAGAAGAATATATCTATTGTGTCTGCACCGATGCTCTTTTGCGGGTGATAGGGCTTTTCGAAGTGAGTCACGGCACAGTAGGCGTCTCCATTGCCTCGCCAAGAGAGATATTCCAGAAGGCGCTTATGCTTGGAGCCGTAAATGTGACGTTGATCCACAACCATCCAAGCGGGGACCCGACACCATCAGGGCAGGATATTTCACTTACGAAAATGATCAAAGACGCGGGTCAGATGATCGGCATATCTCTGCTGGACCATGTTGTAGTGGGAGATAATTGTTACTGTTCCCTTCGAGAGGAGAACTACGTAGCATTCGACGATGAAAAAGAGAGAGGGTGAATCTATGAAAATGAGCGAAACACAGAAAAAACTAAGGGAATGGTTTCGCCGTCATAGATGGCATACCGTACAAACGGTTTCCGGGCACGGTTTTTGTTTGGAATCACCTGTTCATCACCAGTCGGGGGTGCTTCGCGCAGCCGTAAACCCCAAAACCGGCAAAGAACAATATTATGAAAATGAAGCTGTCTGCACCATAGATCTTGATGACCAGTTTGTGAACCTGATCAATTTGGGCATATATATGCGAAAAGTCTGGCTTTGCGACAACACTGATGGGCCTGTGCACAGGTTTGACGAGGAAGACTTTGACGAATGGCCTGACTATAGTGACGCATGCCATATCAGCCTTCCGGCGGAGGACTTTCTCAAACTCGCTGAACTGATCAAAGCGGCGCAGGCTGATTCGGAAAGGTTTAATGCCGGCGTGTCGAAAAAATGGCTTGCCTATACAAGGCGTATGGCAAAGACATACACGAAGGACTGGATAGGCCGGAACGCCTCATACGAAAACATCAAGAGGCGGTACAGCAGCCGCTCGAATTAACACATAGTCCGTAAATACAAATTACTGCCGTGACCGGATATGGTCCCGGCAGTTTTTGTGTTAAGGGCTTTTTTTATTTTTTTTACTTTCGTACAAATAAACATCAGAAACTTTAACGAACACACGGAGTTAAACAGAAAGGAGGACAGGACTTCGTAAAGAACGAACGATTCATTTACAAAAGGAGGACAGAATGAATACGGAAATTATTAAGAACGAGATCATGGCAATGCTGAACACACTGAAGAGCGACTTCAGAGAAGTCTCAGGCGTCGCGTGGGACAACCGTCCCGATGCAGACGAGGAATCTATGGACGACTTCAGGTCATCAATGGACAGCGCAGAGAAGGAATTCAATGAGACCTTTGATGCGATCGTAGAGAAGCTGGGCGCCTTGTGATAGCGGCATAAAAAGGATTAAAGCGATGATAAAAAAAATAAAAATAGAGGGCTATAAATGTTTTGATGATATGTTGCTCCCATGCAGCGAACTGACATTGCTGACAGGAGACAATCTTTCCGGAAAAACAGCAGTCATCGAGTCACTACTGTTGTGCAGACAGATCTCAGATATCAATTGCGGCGATGCGCTTAACGGGCCGTTTGTGACAGTGGGGAAATATACAGATGCACTCAACAAAAACACAGACCGTGATGGGATCAGGATAACTCTTCTTAATGGCAGTAATCAAGGCTGTCAGTCCCTTGTTAATAGCAATTATCGAGGAAGTTTGACAAATATCGGCGATGAGGCATGGCTCGCTTTCCAGACAACCATACTTCGCATTCTGCCCGGCAGGATTACTGTTTTCCCCAAAGATACACTTAACGATAAAAGTAACCTGGTGGCAGCAGAATCCTTCGCGGAGCGAATAGCATTGGAAATATTCAACGGTACGGACTCCGACATTGCGGCAATGCAACATTGGATCGCAAGAGTAACGGGGGGAGTCGTAATTGGACATAACCTTGATTCCGTGTACTATTCCTTAAACGGATGCAACATTGCTCAAAACGATTTGAGCTTCGGCATAAGAAATGCGGTTAGCATTATACTTGCCTGTTTGTATGTGCCGGATGGTTCCGTTATCTTCATAGAAAATCCGGAGGCCGGTCTTTGTCCGAGAGCGCAGGCGGAATTTTCTAAATTTCTGTATTTTGTCGCAAACAGCGGAAAGCAGATCTTTGTTGAAACGCATAGTGATCATATCCTTAACGCTCTTCGTGTTGGCGTCACAAACAAGGAAATGACTCCGGCTCGTATTGCGATCAACTATTTGGTAAAGGACAAAGAAAAAGGCAATTGCCAATGTAACCCTGTCAGGATCGAAAAAAAATGGAGACCTTCACGGGAAAAATGATTCTATGTCGCTTGACGGCTTTTTTGATCAGTACTCAAAAGACCTTGACAAAATGCTCGGGCTGTAAAAAAACAAAAACTACACTGCCGCGGCCAGATATGGCCTCGGCAGTTTTTTGATGGCGTTTTTTATTTTTTTAGTTTTCATACAAGTAAATAGCATCAACATTATCGAAAACACGGAGTTAAACAGAAAGGAGGACAGAAACTTCGTGCGAAACGGAAACTATTTAACAGGAGGACAAAATGGGAAATTTCAAAAAAATTACAACGATGGTAAAAGACTTTATCAACACTATCCGGCGTCATAGCAAAAACGAGAATCATGCAGAAGCCGAAGTGAAAGAATCAGATGTTACGATTAATCATGACGTTGAAGTATTCGGTGAAGAATTTGATCTTCATGATTTCTTTACATCGGGACACCCGTATTAAGGAGGACAGAAATGGATTTTTTTCAGACACGAATGGGAAAGATTTTTTTTGAAGGCACCATGCCGAGGCTTTGCAGGGCGATCGAGGATTTGAACAATAAACTTGACAGATACCTCGATGATTCCACAAAGAACGGATCGCCTTCCAATACATTCGGATGGGCAGATTTCAAGACCGACGACACGATGCTGGAAAAAGCAGCAGAGATCGTCTCTCTCCAAGGAGAAGAAGAGTGTTTCACGACCTTGATCATCAACAGTATTATGTCTGACTCAGACGGATCTGCATCAAGACTGATCGAAGACTACCGAAGAGCTTCTATCGAAGAGCGCCGAGCAGTAGATGGCATTTTTGTCGATCTCACTGGCTGGAGTTTTGGAACTTTGGTAAAAAAATACCTCGATATGGTCAAGGCACAGTCAAAGGAGGAGATATAATGGCGCTGATCGGGTATGGAATAGACCTCAATGAGCATCGTGGGAAAGACAACTTTCCGGGGATTGTGGAGTTTGTAAAAAAGTACACCTCGGATGATTACCAGGCAATATCAGATAGTTTCGATGGTAGTGTAACACCTGAAAATACTTTGGAATGGCTCAACTCTTGTCAACTCCCCACCGCTTAGGCGCTGATTCGCCTTGAAGCGGGGGCTTCAGGGGAAAGGAAAAGCACTGCTTTTATCTTTCACCTGCAGGCCCGGTTGACCAGCCTGAGTGCTTCGGGCACTACGTTAAGAGGGTCACGGTACCCGTGGGCGTACAGCCTAACCTGCGGCTATGCCGTCCGTGGTTAAACAGTCCTGAGGGGAAGGGACAGTGCTGCGGGCATGACAAGCCCCCTTAACATTGGCGCAGGCTGCACTACAGCGAAAGCTGGCTTACTGATTTATTCAGTTAAGGAGGAACGATGGTCTATGTACTGAGCGCATCAGGGAAACCCCTGATGCCCACAAAACGCTTCGGGCATGTAAGGCGCATGCTCCGCGGCGGCAGGGCGAAAGTCGTAAGACGCACGCCCTTTACGATACAGCTGACGTATGAGGACACGGCTTATACCCAGCCCGTATCCTTGGGAGTCGACGCCGGGTCAAAGCACATCGGCCTCTCGGCGACAACGGGAACGTCAGTCCTATATGAGGCAGACCTGGAGCTGAGGAACGACATCACGGGCCTCCTCTCAGCGAGGAGGGAGTCGAGGCGTTCAAGGCGAAACCGCAAGACGCGGTACCGTGAGCAAAGGTTTTTACACCGCACAAAGTCAAAGCATAAGGGATGGCTGGCGCCCTCTGTTGAGCAGAAGGTACAGTCACACCTGACAGCGGTAAGGAAGGCCTGCCGGATGCTCCCTGTTTCGGATATCACGGCAGAGACGGCCGCATTTGACACGCAGCTCTTAAAGGCACAGGAGAAGGGACTTCCGCTCCCGGAAGGAGAAGACTACCAGCAGGGGGACCGGCTCGGCTTCTGGAACGTGCGGGAGTACGTACTTTTCAGGGACGGCCACACCTGCCGCTGCTGCTGGGGGAAGTCCAAAGACCCAGTACTGGAAGTACACCATATACAGAGCCGTAAGACCGGGGGCGATTCACCGGACAACCTGGTGACGCTGTGCCGTACCTGCCATAAGGGATACCACGGGGGAACGGTAAAACTCCCCGACAGTATAAAGCGCGGCAACAGGTATAATGACGCGGCCTTTATGGGGATCATGCGGTGGACGGTGTATGGCAGGCTGAAAGAGGAGTACGGAGCCGGTATGGTGCATATGACCTACGGTTATATCACCAAAAGCACCCGGATCCGCCACGGGCTGCCTAAGGAGCACTATATCGACGCAAGGTGCATCAGCAGGCATCCGGACGCCGCACCATGCGGGGAAGTGTTCTTCCAGAAGAAAGTGCGCTGCCACAACCGGCAGATCCACAAGGCAAAGATATACAAAGGCGGTATCCGGAAGCGCAACCAGGCGGAATACCTGGTCAGGGGCTTCCGGCTCTTCGACAAGGTGGAGTACGCCGGGCAGGAATGCTTCATCTTTGGAAGGCGCAGCAGCGGATACTTTGATATCCGCAGGCTTGACGGAACAAGGGTACATGCCGGCGTCTCATACAAAAAGCTCCGGTTTCTTGAGACGAGGCATACAACACTTACGGAAAGGAGGACGGCGGGGTAAGCAGGCCGCAGGGCCGGCATTCCTCCCGCCGCCTCAGAGGCGGGGGTATCCTGCCGGAGAAACGATGAATACGACGTAGAGGTTGGGCTTCATGCCTATCTCGCCCTTGTCCTGAGCAAAGAAGAAGACATTGTTTTCGAGAGCCATAAGGGGAACGGCGGGATATATGTCTACATTCCAGCTGAAATGCCCTGGGAGTATGACGGAAAGGTTAAATCTGTATCAAAAGACGAGACCGACGAAATATTCCGTAAATACATTTTGCAGATCAGCGAAAGGAAATATGTCCCTGACAAGATATTTTCAATTGATGAGTAAACAAAGGGACAACCAAAGCAAGGAGGACAGAGATGAGGTGCTGGACATACAAAATACTCAGTCAGGATAGAATTGTCCTGATGGAATCAGGGGTTCTCGGCATTGAAAAAGAGCAGGATGCGAGGCAGCAGGCAATAGCTTGTATGCGCTCTATCCTTGATGACAGTGACAAGGCAAACGCTCCGTTCACTCTGATCCTGACCGTACACGGTCCCGTCTACAACCCTATGCCAGTAGAAGAGGAACGGTATACGGAGAAAGAAGTCCGTGAGTATGGTACTGGAGAAGGATTATCCCTCGGCGAGCTTAAGAGCATTGCAAAGGACAATTATTCCAAAGGCGGGGATGTCGTCTACGAGTGCTGGGATCAGCGCTTTTACGATGATTATGTCGCTCATTTCGGGCCTGTAAAGAGAGCGGACACAGGCAGCCTTTTCGCAGGCATGCGGGGATAAAAGGATGCACTTATGGCACCGGGGGCATTTGCTCCCGGGGCCTGTTTGCAGGAGGACAGAAATGGAATATAAAAGCGTTGATGACGGACGAAAATACGGCTCCGACCTGATGCGGAAAGAGTTTGCAGCCCACGCCCCAAGGCTGGTCTTCGTGATCGATGATGACAGTTGCGGCGAACTGGGCATGTATAACGAAGGGCTGGCTCTGAGCATATTCCGTGACGGCGAGGTCATGATGACAGAAAACATCTATGACAGCAGCCGCGGGGAATATGCAGAGAAAGTCATAGCCCATTACAGGGGAAAAGAAAAGGATCAGATGATCTTAAGATCGATGAGATGTTCCGGGATTTTCCCTGCAGCATCAGCGGAAAGGTACTGCACTGTTACAATGATGCAGTCAGTCTTTTAAAGGAGGACAGAAATGTTGAAGGAAAGTAATAGAAAATATTTGGAAAAATACGGTTTCGATGTAAACATCAGCGACGATGTTGCTGAAGAGATAAAGTGTTATCGAGGGAAGCTCTGCCGTTACGCCAAAACGCACACCGAACCGGAATGCAGGAGCATCCTGGAGGTATGGTGGGAAAAATACGGTTTCTCTTTAGATGCTAAATACATTTTTCAGAAGTACATCGACAAGATGTATGAGGAAATGGGAGACACCATTCCCAGCCCCCGTCTTGCCGCCATTGCGATCATGGACGGTTTATCTGTGTATAATACAAAAAACGGCCTACTCGTGATCACAGACGTTGTGGAATTTGATGGGCGGACGAAAAAAGAACTGTTGGAACAGTATAACGGCTACGGCATAGAGGACAACAACGGTGAATGGCTTCTTGCCCTCATGTACTGTAATATCGATCCGGACAGGGCGCATGAATTACGACAGGAATATGGATCCCTGTGCGAATACGCTCTTGGAGCCGTTCCCGCGCCCGGTACAGGTGTCGCAGACCGTATGGGGGATTGTGGCATCATGTGCTTTAGCGATATTGTTGAATTTTTCAAGTGGTGTTACAAAGAGGAACCTGATGGCTGGACCTATGACAGTACGGTTGAAGAGCCGAGCCAGGATGGTCAGAACGAAGGAAACCAGTCAGAGAAAGAGGACAGTGATGAGTGAGAGAGAGATTTATGAAGGCTGCCTCGCCCTTATGGGCGGGCTGGTCGACAGGTTCGAAGAATACCTTAAAAAGGCCGGCATCGACCAGACGGCAGCAGGAGAGCCTTTCCTGGCCGAAGTCCCCTGTGCAGAGATCGTCAGAAAACTCTTTCTTGCGGACACAGACAGCCGGACGGCGGCTGAAAGGAAATGCGAGGCTCTCGGCATCAGAGAAGATTATGTCGCATTTGATCTTTCAAAGGCCGGAACTGCCCCTGTCAGGGCATATGAAGCCAATGTCGAATACGACGGAGACAAAGAACGGATCAACCGTTATCTTACAGTCGAACCATCTGACAGGGAAAGCTGCCAGGGTGAAGATGAGACCATCACCGTAACCGCCCGATTTGAGAACGGTTTCCAGTGCGACGTGAAATGTTGCGGCGTACAGTACAGGGAAGGCGAGAGCAATCTCTCGTGGACGGAAGCAGTCCTTTTTGATAAAAAGGGCGCCGAAGTCGCCTGCTCGGAACCTGATTCCCGGTTCTTTAAAACATGGGAGATCGAGCACGAGGGAGACCTCTACAAAGTCCATGTAAGTTAGGAGGTGACCATGGGACGCAGATGCCCTGAGACGGGTGAATATGTTCTTTATACCGCCTGCCTCGAATGCGAAAAACGGAGCAGTTGCGGAAGGACGCCACCCGAAAAACCAGTATTTGCCCTGCTTGTAGTGGGGACACGGACTTTTGAGGATTATGAGTTTGTCGAGAAAAAGCTTGATGCAATGCTCGTGAATATCCGCGACAGATATAACTTCCTTGTCGTTTCGGGAGGAGCGCGGGGTGTAGATAGTCTTGCTGAAATATATGCAAAGAAGCGGGGAATGGATTTCAAAAAATTCCCTGCAGACTGGGGCAGATTTGGACAGTCTGCTGGCTTCATCCGTAACAAGGAGATGCACTCTTTTATTGCAGAATATCCAAACAGAGGATGCGTCGCCTTTTGGGATGGGTTCTCAGTCGGAACGTCACATAGCTTCGACCTTGCAAGGATCCATAATACCCAGTTAAAAGTCATACGGATTCCTCAAAATTGATGGCAACTAAAAACACACAGCGTTTGCGCTGTGTGTTTTTTATGTTCAACAGTTCCGTGAAAAAATCATTTTTTATAATTTCGACTTTCGCACATGGTACTGCTATAAAAACTGAAAACTGGTAGTTCAACATGAAAGGAGGACAGAAATGAAATTGTGTTTTGAACTTACAATGCCTGGCCGCGGCAGCTGGAACGGGCGATGGAGCGGGGAAAAAGACCGCCACATTATCATCCGAACAGTTGACGATGAAAAAGGTAAAAGCCTGGATGGCCGGTCTTTTTGTTACAGATGGCCTGACGGATGGACAGCTTGTGTAACAGTAAGCGCCGTGGACGCCAAAGAAGCTGCAAAGCTTAAGAAAAAGAACCGCGGCTTCGGTGGTTATGACTGGATGGTAGACAGCATCATCCGATTTGGAACGATCACGACCCGCGTCGTTAAAAAAACAAAAGAAAAGGAGGAACGGAATAATGAAGCAGGGTGATTACATAAAGACACCGCGCTTTGGGATCGTGAAGCTCGAAGCCGTCTATGACACAGAAGCAGAAGCAAATGCGGCGGGCTATACGGAGACGACCCACTACTGGGACGATCCGGACTACGGGGTCGTGGGAAAGTCGATCGACTTATACCACATGGAGTTCGCGGCTTACAGGAAATAATAAAAGAAGGAGGACTGAAATGTATATCGATATTTATAAAGAAGGCGCCACTGGCTCTCCTGAGCATCTGTACAGATGCCTTATAAAAGAAAAGAATCAGAAATTCGACACGCTGATCAGCTGCGCCGAAGAGACACTGAAGACTTTTCTTGAGGCTGAAACGTTCAGACTTCCCAAGTTTCGGCTCTACACCAATGAGGAAGGGATGTCATCCTACCACGTCCGTAAAGGCGGCAATATGGGATACATAAGCAGGTCTGGGAGCGTTATCAGTGGCATAACGGCGAAAGAAGATTTCGTCGAAATGTCGGAGGTCATCTATACAAAGGATGGAGAAGAGTACGTGGAAAAATTCGGGGCAGACCTGATCTTTGATGGGTTTGTCATCTCCACGGGCAAGACTGAGCCGGCGGGCATATACGGACTTCCTGTGAAGAAATATTTTTGCAAACTAACAACGAAACGCATTTACAATTCCAATCTGTGCGGTGCAAAGAAATTCGCTACGGCAAGCGCCGCTCTTGCATATATTGAGAAAAATAAAAATGTGTTTCAATTCATGGCCAAAAACGAAGGCTGGATTCCGCGAGTGGAGTATTGCTCCGATAAAGCCAAAAAATATATGGAAAAGGAGATGACGGCAAGAAAGCTGCAGAACACGAACGAGGCGCTTGATAAAGCCAATGCTCTCCTTGCGAGCCTCGTACCGGAAGAACCAATCGAACGTGAATACGTCTACGGGAATACCCCAAAAGAAGAGGCTCTGATCCGCATGAAGGAATTAAAGATCATTCCGGAAGTGATTTGTGTCTTTGAGAAAAATGACAAGATTATGCTCTCTGAATTCGGCGGGATCATCTATAACCTAAATGAAGCGGCTGCAGAAGCCGTTGAAAAGGCAAGAGAGAAAGGATGCCTGCCTTATCATGTCATCTGTAATGGAACGATGATTACCGTATTGTGTGTGTCTCAGTCGCGTGAAGACTGGCACTACGAGCGGTACAATCCCTCTGACGGGATAATCGAGGCCTTTGTCAAAAACGGGCCTATTGAAGAATTTGGCTCAGTTGTGGTAAACCCGCTTAACGGCGGCGTTATGAGAGTGGGATAAGAAGAAAGGAGGACAGAAGTGAAAAAAGAAGACGTACACATTTACGACAGTTCACTTGGTCTTGATGGGACGATCCCTCAGCTTGTGGACTGGTCCTACAGATACAGTGAGGACTACTCGTCTGAAGCACTTTTAAGAATCTCTCAGTACGCACAACTGTATGGCTTTGCAGAAAAGTTTGTGCAGATCCCGCTGCTCGTAAAAGCGGCAAGGGAAAGAGAAAAGAGTCCTGAAATGCTTCCTTACGAGCAGATGAAACTTGATTATCTTGTAAACGGGATGATCAGTTTCTCAAGGACTATGCCCTATGGAGAGTGTGAGTTCAGCTTGGAGAGAGGAAAAGTGCTTCTGACCCTCAGCGGTTCTGATGAAAACGGCTGTTTTACGGCGGCTAATTCATTTTCTCCAGAAGAATTTATGTCCGGAGAAAATGAATGGCTTGAAAGAGCTGTCGGAGAAGCGCTTTATTACGGGAGGTGTTACAACGAATGAGCAAATTCATCGACACATTCGGGCATGGATACAAACGCAGGTTTGTAGCCTTAGATAAAAGTGACAACGGCAGCCTGTTTGTCTGTGGGATATTTAACAGTTATGAAAAGGCTCTGGGACACATCATGTTGAACATCGATGAATTCTCAGAATCTTACAATGAAAAAGAAGGCGACGTGTTCGAGGTCGGAAAACTGAAGCACGGAGAGTATTACGACTCAATCACAGTCAAATTCCAACAAACTAGCTGGGACAAGCCCCACAAGGAAGTTTACTACATAGTGGAACACAAGAAGCGCAAAAAGAAATGGGACAGACCGAAAGAGAAACATGACGGCACAAAAAAGGAGGAGAGATGAAAGAGGACTGCATTAAAATATTCAAACCAGGGAAGAAGGCCTATGTGTACCCGGAAAAAAGGCTCATGACGCCAAAGAAAAGAACCGTTGAAGACGTTTACCTCAAAAAGGTGAGGGTCGAGAGGGTTGAATCTGACAGTATCGTCCTTGAGGACGGAAGAGTATACCGTCTTCAAAACTACTATGGAAGCGGTTGCCCGCTCGGCGGATACCTCGCTGTCCACAGGCTGACGCCATTAGACCTTCCGGATACTGTTGTATTTCCGAGCACGGAGGCTCTTGCGAAAGAAATTGAGTATCAGTTCATCATAAAAAAACTCAATAACCTGCATCAGTCCGACTGGGATGGCGTTTCATTTGAAACCCTCCGGGGGATTGACAGACTGCTCTGCGGTCCGGACAGTCCGGATATTCCCGATGATGTCGGCGAAGTCAAAAACGGCCACATCAAAAAGGAACCTTATGGACAGGGTTATATCTTCAAAAGCTGGAAAAATTATCTTTCAGCCGATGAGACCCTCCCCGTTTATGTGCCAGAGCTTACTGACACCATTTATACAAAAAGGGATATTATGAGGATCTGTAACGGACAGCAGGATTTCGCCAGGGAACTCTTCGAGACACTGGACTGGCAGCACGCCGAAAGCCAGCTCGAAGGCATATTATGCAGCGGGGAATGGGAAACATGCCCTCGTTGCAAAGCCTTCGTTAAAGGCTACAGACATGATGGAATAACAAAAAATAAACGCTGCCCGCACTGCGGAAAGCGTATTCACAAGTAAGTAAAAAGTAAACGGGTCTCTGTTAATCAGAGACCCGTTTTTTACATGTTAAACGGTGTAACATTATTTGCCGAAAGATATATCATCGCCTCCGCCGACAATTTCAGCATATGCCGAAATGCGATCATCTGTAAGACTCGTCGGGACGGATACATCCCCTTCTGCGTTTTCAACATCCTGAATGTATTTTTCGAGCACCTTGACAGCCGCCTCTACGTCGTCAGGAAGTTTCTTTTCAAACCCGTTTATATACAGGAGAATGCGGCTTATCCGAAGGCGTTCCTTCGATTTTACTGACGCAATACCGACTACAGCCTCGTTCATATAGTCTGTACCGTTTTCGTCATTGCTGACGGCAACAGAAACAAACATCGGAAGCTTCCAGTCAGTGCATATTGCCTTAAGGCTTCTCATGACAGGTCTGATCGTTTTCTCGGCTTCGCTGCGCTTATTGTATACTGTTATAGTGCTCATCAATATTACTCCTTTTCCCTTTTTTTCTGTCAACATGGAGACTTATCTGATTATCTTTTGTCCACCTTATAAAACGCCATAACGTATAAAGTTCGTCATTCCGTTTTTCCGGCGGAAGCGCTCTGTGTATCATATCAAGACAGCACTGATAGCTGTTGCTGCACGCTGCGTTTAATTTGTATCTTTTCAGCATCGGCATATATTCCGACTTTTTTTTGGCGAAAAACTCATAGATCTCAGACGCTTGAGCATCACCAAATTCCTGCTCAAGCATATACCCGGCGCAGATTTCGATGTACAGTTCAGGATGTCGGGTCTCGAAAAATGGCCTTATCTTTTCATCCGGCAAGTATGAATTCAGGTAATACTGGATGATCCGCTCTTTCTTGTTATATGTAATTCTGTCCGGATAAAGGAACACCGCAACGTAAAAAAAATCTATTTTTCGATCGAGTTCAACTGGCCAGGCTATTTTTTCGATCACCCTCTCAATATGCAGTTTTTTTGCAATTTCATCTGTGTAAAGATCTCTGAGCTGCTCCGGAGACCAGCCGACAATTTCCTCAAAAATATATCGCAAAAATGCAACAACATCATCCTGCGTTGTATTACTGCCAATCATATAAAATGTTTTGCGCTCCCCACAGAGGATCATTTCGTACTCTATTATCAATCCGTTCACATCAATCATTGTCCAGCCCTCCGCATCGTTACTACAAAATCTCTATATAAATAGTATGAGAGATTTCGGCCCGGCGAGTTTATTTATGGGCACATGTCAAGTGCCCATAAATAATTAACTCCCTCGCGTTTCCTGCATACTTATTGTAGATAGAGTTTCGACTGGTCTTTTCAGGATTTCCTGTCTCTTGGGGCGGGGCGTTCAAGAGACACAGCAAGGCTTCTCGGAGATTCAATCTCCGAGAAGCTGACTACTTGCGGAGGGCGAATTATGAGTTTGTATCGAATGAGTAATGAGAATTTTGACAAATTAGAAGACCGGCTACGGGAATGTCCATGTCCGGTAAACGCAGACGACTTTACCCCGAACCTGGACGTGATCAGAGAGGCTGTTCTGTCAGACAAGCAATACTGTATGTTTTTAATATGGTATCAGGCAGTAATTCCGCTTAATGAAATCACAAGAAAGTGTCATGAAAAAGTATGGGACGAGATCAACGACCGTATTTTACTGTGTTGACATCCGCGGATCCGGCATACAGCCGGATCCGTTTTTTATTATTTTCATTTTCTGACATGTATATGTATATCAAGAAAACTGTCGAAGTCAAATGGAAAGGAGGACCGAGAAAGAGAATCGTTACATGTACACAAAAAACATCAGGAGGACCAAGAAATGTCAGAGAAAGTGAGTAAAACAACTATTTTTGCAAGAATTGGAGTAACCATGTCCGTGACGGAGCAGGAAACATCCCAGCTTATGAAAGAATACACTGGTGCTTTTCACAAAAGAAACCAGTGCATTCAGAGGCTTATCGAGGACGGAAGGATCACCGTTGAAGGAGATTGTTATTTTCCATATGAGTCAGTAGACGACGCAAACGAGGCGTTCGGAACTGAATATGAACCTGGTGAGTACGAGTTTAGCTGCCCGGAAGGGACGACACTTGTATCGAACAATCCCAATGTACCGATGTCGTATGTCATCGATACATTGGGACTGGAAGAGGAAATAAGATGCGCGATGTGCGAAAACCGAATGCACACAGACAGAGGATGTGATGGCGCCTGTAAGTATGATACGCATATTTACAAAAAAGTGCTTGATGTGCTCGAAAAGCGTATCAAACAGTCGTCCCAAAATTGTGAGGAGGATATGAGCAATGAAAGGTTTCATCGATGAGAATGGTTATGATAGGCCAGCTTGCATCATTTGCAAGCACAAACACAAAAGGACGGTTGAGGCGCCTTGCTGTAACTGTATAAGCCTATTCGACTTGGCTCGGCATAAGCCAAACTATGAGACAGATTTTACATCGTTTGAGCCGGAGCAGCAGCGGAGTGGGGCAATAACCCATACCTGAAAGCACGGGTCTTAACACTCTTAGGATAAAAGTAAGAAAGGATGTTACAATGAGCGACTCATGCAAAAATTGTACTTTCGTCCTCATGAACCAGCGTGAGGGAGGAACAAAAGGTTTTTTCTGCTCAAATGATCATAGTCCGAAATTTGGTCAGAAAGCGCAAGGCGGTTGTGAAATGTGCCGGCATTACAATGAAAAAATGAGCTTCAAAGATGCCCTCGAAATTCTTTTAATGCTCCCGGAGGGGGCGTTCCCGGTAAATTCATACCGATACGGGAAAGAAGATGAAATGAAGAACCCGTTCTCTGCAGTCTGCTTCAAAGATAACGTGCAGATGCATGATTACCTGAGAGCCAGGCTCCGGTGCATGGAAGAGTTAATACGGCTAAAGCGTGAAGCTGGGGATTTTACTGATGATGTTGACGCCGATTAACGGTAAAATATGTAAGGAGAAAAAATGGATGAGACGATTAAGGACATGAAAGACGGTCCGCTGCAGGACATCTGCACAAAAAAGATGGAACACTGCATCGGGTTTAACAGCCGGAAAGTGTACCGCCGAAAGGGGAAGGTATATTTTAAGCCTTACAGGAACCATTGCTTTCCCGGTGGAACTGATTGTCAGATATGGGAAACCCTGACTGCAAGGGGCTTTGCTGAATCTGATGAGAAACAGGAGTTCTACCGGCTCACAGACCTAGGGCTCCAGTATTTGTCGCTGAAAAACGACGTGTATATTTACTCGGAGAAGGCGAACGGGAACGAGGTCGACGCAGCTCCTGACGTTCTGGCAGTTCTGCGGGAAAGCCGTGCAATATGCCGGAGCCTCACAGTGGAAAGCCACCCCATCAGCGCCGCCACGATAAGCCACCTTACAAGGCTTCCTCTTGATTTGACAAGAAGCACTTTGAAGTATCTTGAGGAATACGGGCAAGTTAAACATGCTTATAAAAAGAGCGGACGGTACTGGAGCCCCAAACTCCGTGTCGTCCACGGGTGGCTGCTGACAGACAAATATGTCGCAGAAAACGAGGACAAACTTGGCGGTTACAGCCCTGAAAGCATGGACCGACTACTGGATGAGCTTACGGATCCGGATGATCCCGATGCGCCAGCCTGCTGCTGGAACTGTGATATGTCGTCCAGATTCAAGGACGGCCTTGTATTGTGCCGGAGGACAAAGACGGCTGAAAGAGTTCAGCCAGACCATTCCTGCAAATATGCAAAACATAGATCAGAAAAGTCTTAAGTAAATGTAAATAAGCATCTGTACAGATAAAACTGTCAGGTGCTTATTTTTTATTTAATAAATTGTGCGCGACCGGTATAAAAAAGAAAAATGAAATGATAATAAGATGAATCATAGCGCATATACCGGGCCATATAACAGAAATACGTCCCTTTAAAATTTGTATACAAATTTTAAAGGTGCTCAAAATACAGACTTACGACAAACAACAGCTGCGCTGTGTTAAGACAAAATAGATATGCAGCGAATAACACCTACGGCGGCATATAACCATGGTATTTACACGGCAGGGCATTTGCGTTATTATTGAAATAAATCATTGTTTTTCTCAATAATGACGCCGAAAACAATGTGGAAAGGAAAAAAGATGCCTGTCATATATAAGGATGAAAAAAATGATAAATTGAGAGAAAAACTCAGATATGATCTTTTACAGATGCCATCTTTTGTCCGTGACTATATGCGGGCAAAGACTGACTCAAAAGAAACTTCCACGAGATACGCGTACATGCTTGACATCCGTGTGTTTCTGAACTTCTTAAAAGAAACAAGGACCCAGTATAAAGATATTCGCCTAAAAGACATGGAGCTTGATGTTCTAAGAAACATTACTCCAAACGACATTCTTGATTACATGGAATACCTGGACTCATACGACGGCTCTGTTAAAAAACAGACAAATGGACGTGCCGGGAAAAAGCGCAAACTTGCGTCTCTAAGCGCGCTGTATACATATTTCTACCGGCAGGGAGAACTTTCCTCCAATCCTGTTGCAGCCGTCGATCTTCCGAAGGTGCATCACAAGTCCGTTTCCATCCTCCAGGACGATGAGATTCAAAGTATCCTGGATGCGATTGAGAGTGGATCTGTGCTCACCCGCTCATCCCGGGAGCGTTTTCATGAACTTACAAAATACAGGGACAAAGCAATCGTTATTCTACTGCTCTCTTCCGGCATACGGGTCTCGGAACTCGTCGGTCTTAATATCTATGATATTGACTTCGACCACCCGGAGATAGATTCTTTCGGAAATATCATCTATGAAGTTGTCGTTGTCCGCAAAGGCGGTGATGCCGACAAGATCTACATCCCAGAAGAGACCGTAACCGTCCTGCAGGAATATATCCAGCAAAGCCGGCCGCGGCTTATGCGTTCAAAATCAGACCGTGAAGAGCCTGCCCTCTTTTTATCCCTTCGAGGAAAGCGGATCTCCGTAGGAAGCGTGGAGGCTATGATAAAAAAATATACGATAACGACAGTTCCTACAAAAAATGTACATCCTCACATTTTCAGAAAGACGCGCGGAACCAGGCTATATAATGATACGGGCGATCTCAAGCTGACCGCCGAAATACTTGGTGACAAATCTCTTGAGGTCGTCAACCGTCATTATGTTGCCGAAAGCGAAAGCCGAAAGAAAGATGCAACTTATAAAGGACAAAAAAGGTAGGAAATAAAGGCAACCATATGCGGGCCATGTGTCGCATATGGTTGTTTTTCGCGAAAAAACGGCTCCGTACGGTGATTTTCCGCGCGGAGCCATGTGTAGAGAAAGGAAAGTGATGCCAAAAGTGAATGAAACATCACAAAATGGGTGTTATTAAATTCTCACGGTGAGAAAAATATCGGTTTAAATAAAGTCATCAATCTGATATTTACCATCCAATTCACCTCGGCCTATATCATGCACAATCCTGTCAACGATCTCCTGCACTTCATCATATGTAAACATACGTTCAGTTGCATTTAAGCCTGACTCTTCCGCTCTGGTATCTGATATTTCTCCGGAATTGGACGCCGTAATAGAAAAAAGGTAATTTGGTCTGCCATTTTTTCCATTGTTATAATACTTATTTTTTTTGACAAAAATCTTCAAGCTGCCTTTAAGCTGCTTTAATCCGGTAAGATCAAATGTTTTAGAGGAAAAATATCCATTTTCCGGATGCCACCATAAGCCTTCCCATGCTGTCGTTGTTTTGTCTTTGCTTTTAAATGATTCCAGTTTCATACTATTGGCAATACTGCCCTACCCCTTTCTATGGCTCCCTGCGATACAGGAAAACAGTCGGTTTGCTTTTGTCGGTAATGTGACCTTCTATTAAGGTCCTGCACGGAGGTTGCTTTTGGCCGCCCCGTGCAGAACCCGCCAGTGGAAGGAGCTGCTATAGTCAAGGCAAGGGAGAGTAAGTGCCCGGCTTAGCAACAGTCAGAGTTTTATATCCGGATGCAAGGAAGCATTGAATTCTGACCTCTTTTTGCAGAGGGCCGCAGAAACGGCATGTTATCTCCTGCTCCGTACCGTCTATATGCCTCTACTTATAGTATGTAAGAAAACGCCCCTCTTTCACCCCCCTCTTTTTACATTTTTTATTATTTTTGATTTCGAACATATTCTATACAAACATGCGCGCAACAAGCGCGCCAGCCAGTTGCAAAGAAAGGGGGATTTTATGGCAAGCGCAGATCTTAAAAAACTGCATGGCGGAGCTGCGTCTCATACCCGTAATCATATATACCGCCATGATGGTAAAGACGTTGAATACAAGAATGAGCATATAGACAAATCAAAGACGCACCTCAATACGGAAATGCGATTTCCCGAACATGAAGGAATAGTATTGTCCGATGATGAAGACAGATTTCTGAGAGCGAGGGTTTCTGAGATCGATAAAAAAGAGCCTCCCATAAGGGTGAGAAAAGACCGCGTCACATTTGTAGCTTTCGAAGCTCCTGTTCCGGATGGCACGGATACGAAAGAAAAGGAAGAGGCCTTCTTTAAGATATTTTATGAAGAGGTTGCCCGGATGTGCGGTGGCCCGCAGAATGTGGGGGTCCTTAAGATCCATCGTGACGAGATCCATCCTTACATCGATCCTGTCACACTTGACGAAAAAATGAGCCGTGTACATGCACACTGCATCGGCATCCCATATGTCCGCGGAAAGGGAATCAACTGTAAAATGTTTATGAGCAAAGGAAATCTCCGCTCATTGCAGAATGCGCTGGATACGCGGTGCCGGGAAGAACTGGGAGTGTCCTATCTGAGCCGGGACGAACATGCTGTCCTTCGCGGACGGCGCGTTGAAGATATAAAAATCGCATCAGCAAAAGCAAGTCGTGACCTTGCCGAAAAAATCATCACTCAGGAAAGCCGCCTCGCAGAGCTTGACGCATCAATAGAGATTGCGCGTAATGACGCGCAGAAATATCGTGAGGAAGCACAGCAGGCAAAGCAGGAAAGGGACGATGCAGAAAAGGCGATTCAAAGAGCGCAGCAGGAACTCATTACTGTGCAAATGAAACTTGAGGAAATACACCGGCTTTTGTCAGAAGCAGAAAATATGAGTTTTGATGACCGTGTTTCGCTCCTGCGCTTTCGGGATCGCATGCTTGCGCTGCAGAAGCGTTATCCTGAACATTGGGAGGCGATGAGGCGCAGCGAGGAAAAAAGAAAATCCCGTAAGCATGAGAAAAACCGGCAGCGGGATAAATGATAAGGATTGGCTGTGTGGTGTGATTTACTCTCGGATGGATCTGCTATCCTGCACTTAGTGAGCCGTTTCGACAACAAAACAGCCCTTTACAAAGAAGCGTTTTAAAGGCATGATTGACGTAACTATTTATCATGTTTCCGCAGAATACCCCGCGGGAGCGTTCAATACGATTTTTATATCAATAAGGGAGAAGGAAAATGGCAAGATTCAGTTTTGATTTAACGAATTTGGATACAGCCCGTTTGTTTGCTATCAAAGAAATACAAGGAGAAAATGATGTTACGGGAAATGAATTCGCCCGCAAACTCCTTGAACGAGAACTGCACAGACTGTTCCCCAATGATCCGTTATTCGATGATGACGGAAAAGTTGTGAACGCGGATATGTACAGGGAATAACTTTGCCCTTATAAGGCTCACCGGCTCCCCGGTGAGCCTTATCTATCTATTTCTCAGCATCCTGCGCCGGGCATCCAACGGCCTGCAGTCAACATAAAATTCTTTCATGTCATCTAATCTCAAAACTCCCAACGTAGATCCTACGTTGCATCCACAGTCCAGGTTTATGAGGTGACCCGAAAATGCTCTTGATATCCGGCAGAACCCCCTGCTGGTCACAATCCCATATGAGCACCGGTACACCGGGCTGTGTCCGATTAGCAAAGTTGTGTCTGTATAGTTCTTATAAAGATTCCTATATTTATATCCAAGGCGAAAACGTCCTTTTGTTCCATGCCGAACATCCCGGAATTCACGGCTCCAGCACACCTGCTCTCGGTTCTGGTCACCGGCATCTATATACATGAGGGGTTCTTTCTCCTGGTATCGTGGGTGCGCTGCATGCGCCAGGTAGAACGTGCGGCCGCCGGCATGCAGCTCGGGGATCACCAAGGGCTGCCGTTCCAGTTTTCTAAGTATCTCGTTACATTTTGAAACACCCAGTTCGTTCATTTGGTGGAGCGTCACTGCCCCGCCGTTATTCATCCAATCGTCATATTCATTTTCATTATTATAAAGGAGTGCCTGGATCATCATGTGTTCATGATTTCCGATCATGAGCGTTACGTTTTTTCTTTCCATGACATCAAGAAGCAGGGGGACCGGTTCCGGTCCCCTGTCAATAACATCCCCTATGATATAGAGATGGTCATTTTCGCTAAATCCTATTATGTCCAGCATGCGCCGGAACATGCCATACTGTCCATGGATGTCACTGCATACATAAATCATTTTCTGTCCTTTTTAAGCATTTCGTGGTCAAAAGATTACCCATTAAGCTAAAACATTCATATACTGCTATCCAAGCGTTTTGAGCATTTCTGTGAGTCGGTTTATTTTCTTTTTGTCTATGACACTGTCTTCCTGATCTACATACAAAGACTGTATCACCTTTTGTAAAGGTTCTGCCAGTTCGTTCGGAACTTGTATACCGGTTAATCCGCTGTCATCATTTTCTTTCACAAATACACCCGTCCTGTTCCATTGCGGATCAAGATAGGCGGGACGGTATATCATATCTTTTTTGATACTGTCGTATCCCAAAACCTCAATGATCTCACGAATCCGAAATCCATCAATATATATGATCGTATCAAAACATGTCAGCATCCTCTTTGCGTGTTCATCACTAATATCCGGCATGCCTTGATGAAGGCGCATGATCATATTATCTATCGTTTCCGAAGCAGACTGTGTGTGCATGGTCAGTGCCGTCCTGCATCCGGAATTCGCCAGTTTGATAGCGTGACATATCTCAGCTCCGCGGGTTTCCCCTATGATAAAGACATTACATCCAGAGATAAGCGCATATTCTCCGAGTTTTTCAAGAGTGACAGGCTCTACCCCCTTTGGAGGATTTTGAATTACCTGTTCTATCATCACCCCGTTTCTATAGGCAAAGATCTCATCAAAGTCCTGTATAACGAGAATTTCTGCTGATGATTCATATGCGTCTTCAAGTATCCAGTTCAACAGGCTTGATTTGCCGCTGCCTGGCGGCCCGGCAATCATAAGGCTGTGATTCCTGCCTCGCTCACAAATGTAATCTCTTATTACTTCGTTCATCATCCCGGCCGCGATTAGTTCATCCGCCATCATCTTGTCTTTTGGCAATTTTCTTATATGTATAGACGGAAATCCGGAACAGTTGAGACTCGGTGAGGTAAGCGTTATACGCATCTTGTAATTTTCGTCGATATCGTTTGAAAAGGACTGTTTGTGGATGCGCAGATCGATGTTATTCATGACAGCAAGACCCTGGATAAACCGCCTGTAATCATCTTCATCAATAAATGTAATATTGGAAAGGTACGCCTTTCCTTTCACGCGCACTCTGATAGTCCACGGATTTGTGATTTTAATATCCGTGATATGCTCATCATCGATAAGATCCTGTATAACATAAAACCTGAAAAGCGCCTTATCTATCCGCTTAAGGAGAACGGGCACATCTTCAGGTGGAAGCCGTTTGTTGTCTACGAATGTGCTCTTTATATATGAATTAATCATGATGAAGAACTTCTTTTTTTGAGATTTATCCTCATCCTCTGTTGATTTGATCAGTTCGAGCGGGTCCCGCTCTCTCTGCTCACCAGCTTTAACGACCTCGTCTCTCAGCACACTGTAATAATTATCTTTCTCGTTCTTGGTGATATAATCCATTGCCTCGGAAAAGACCCGTATGAAGTCATCGTAACCGGACTTCGTCCTTACCTGCATATCAGCTGTACGCAGGTCGTAGACTCTCTCCTGCCTGTCGTCGATTTTGCTGAGTTTTTCCGGTACATAACAGTCCAGCCGGTTCAGGAAAGGCGTCTCTTCATCCGACTGCGCTATGATCTCTTTCTGCCTTTTTAATTTCTGTTCATGCTCCTTGTATTCCTTTTCGGTGATTTCGTGGTAGGCACCGGGCGGAATCACAAGACGCGGTCCGGAAACAACCGTCTCCTGCTTCGGCTTTTCTTCACCAATAAATTTATAGAGTTCCTTAAAGCTGGGTTTACTTTTATAAACCCGAACGAGCGCAATCACACTGATCTTATCCCCATCCATTCCAGCCGATATAGACAGAATGTCCATCGGGAACTTTTTTTTCTTGCTCTCAAGGAAAAGATTCGTTGCCTTCGCAAGCGATTCTATCCCGATCGACGGATCATGCTTCGATGCAAATAAATAAAGCGGGTGGGCATACAACCCGTCCTTGTCTCTTACAACACTTTCAACCAGTTCTACAAACCCCGTATCTTTGGCCAGTGGCATTATTTCATTCTCCGGGAACTTCCTGTAAAGGTTTTCCACTGTACGCAGACTTTTTCTCGGTTTTAATGGCGTTTTATTTGCATGTACTACAACGACACTCACATCATCATCAATATTACCCATCTGCATCCTCCGATTTAATAATTTTGTACTCATAATCTCTGAGATATAATCCCGATACTTCTATCGTATAGTCTCCAGCTTTAAAGTCGAAAACTCCAGACAGGGTATTGGGCATGTCGGGGTCTTTACTCAGCGTATAAACGACATCTTCACCAAATATCCTTGCCACCGGCGGAGCGATCGCTTCGGACTGATCATCCTTATTCCCTTCGGAATATGTAACGATGACTTTTTTAGGGCCATTTGAATCGAGACGGAATGAATCAACTTTCTTGACGTTTCCTGCAGGTTTTTCCGCCTCTTCGTTTTCCCTTTCACCATTTTTCCCGACACCTGTGCCTGCCGGTATATTCATGTCCATAGATTCACTGAATTCTCTGTCTGAATTTATGTATCGAACAAACCCGAATCCGCCAACAAAATAGTATCCGCTTTCAAATCCATTGGGGAATCCAAAGGATATCACATGGCTCTGTTCATAATCATATTTTGTGATTGTATAGGATTCCATCGATGTAAAAGCTTTGACATCTGCGATAAGGCTGTAATTGTTCACGCTCGTTCCAACATATACATCGGTCTTATAACTTCTTCCGGCTTCCAGCCCTATAATCGTACCAGCACGGCTTATGTTGCCGCTTCGAAGTTGTATCCCGCCGATCTGCTCCATAGTTGCCGTGTGTTCCCCCAGTTCATAAAGGGCAGCAGCGCTGGAGTCGGGGTTTATCTGCATGTCTTCGCGATTGGTAGAGAATTTGTATCTACCGGAACCCGATTGGGTGAGCTTGCATATCCCGATCGTAAAACCAAGGTCTTCAAACCTTTCGACAGGGAATACTTCATCAAATTCGTCTCTTGAGCGGTACACGATCTTCTCGCCTGCGTTCATCGTGGGAATGCGTGCATAATCCTTCCCAAACCATGCTACGCTGCCTCTGCTTACATAGTTGTTCCCACTGTAAAAGGTCGCCTTACCAAGATATAACTGCTGGTATGTTCCGTCTTTTTTCTCCACATAAAAGCAATTGTTTTTTGTATCTTCTACGCGGCCCACGCTTATCACGTCATAGCCCCTGCTCTGATTTTCTTTGCTATCCCTTACAAAAATCCCTTTGATTACGGAACATCCCGTCAGGATAGCCGCCATGCATATAGTAAGGACGAGGTTGGTTAGTTTTAGCCGAATGCTCATTATTAATCTCCTATGCAATATCTGCCTCTAAATATAGTATGCAAGAAAAGCCCCCTCTCTTTTCCAACATATTTTTTATTTTTTTCGTATTCGCACATAATCCATTCAGGAAAACAGAAAACGTGGAGATAAAAAAGTCTTCACAAGACTCAAAAAGGAGGACCGAAATGAAAGAAAGAAGTACACAGATCGAAACAGCTGAACTCATTGTTCCGTCCGGGACAAGGGTTGCCACATGGAATCATGTTGGCACGCAAATTATCAAAGGAACAAATAATATCAAAGACGCCCTTGTGGAAGCCGGGCTTGACTACAAGGTGGTAAAGCGCCCCGATTACACGAGGCATAACGGACGCTATGAGAAGCGCCCCGGTTACTTCTGGACGATGAAGAAGGGGACGGACGTGTATTATTCTCATGTCACGGCGTCATACGAGATCGTCCAGAATATGGACGCGTTCGACTTTCTCTCATATTTTGATGGCGAACTCACAATTGAGAGAGCCGGGGAGACAGCGGACGGCATGGTCTTTGTGATCGGATCTCTTCCGTCAGTTAAAATCCTCGGGGATGAATTTACTCCCTACCTGATCTTTATCAACGGGTTCGGGCGCTACTCACTGAGAGCATGCATCTGCTCACTGCGCATCGTATGCGAGAATCAGATTGCGCTCTCGCTCGCCAAGAGCAAGAGTTCAATCACAATGATGCACACGAAAAATGTGCATAAAAAGATCCAGGAAGCAGGCGCTCTGACGCAGGCGGGCTACGATTATATGCGTGAACTGGCCGTTGAAGCAGAGCGGTACTCTCTCGTTAAGATCAACGCCCGGCAGCTGGCTCAGATGACAGAGGCACTGATCCCCGTAAAGAACACCACCGAGGCGGGTATTGCCAGGGTGATGAAGAAACGGCAGGAGTTTTCCGAAGTCTTCGCAGACTGCTACAACGCGGACGACAACCAGAACTTCAGGGGATCTGCGTGGGGCGTGATCAATGCTCTTTCGGATTTCTATACAAGGAACCCAGGCAGCAAGAATCCGGAGATCGGGTTCAAGAACGCCACATTCACCACTGGCGAAAACAGACTGCTCGCTGCGGTGAAGATCCTCAACGACATTATTAAATAAGTAAAAAAAAGAGGCGCCAGGGATTACCTGGCGCTTCTCTCTTAAAGGAGGACATGAATGATTCATCAAAAAAGAAAGGAAAGTGTATCGTCAATAGAAGAAGCCCATTTGGACAAACTGGGGGTTTCTTCAACAGATGAAGTCAATGCATGGTACACAAAAGCCATGAGGGACGAATACAAGATAACCGGAATCAAAAGAGTATGCCGTCTGCTCATGGAAAACATATCCCGTCCCGTGTGGTTATTTGGCGACTATGACGTAGACGGAATCTGCGCTACGTCGATAATTTACCGGGCATTGAAGTGGACAGGCTTCAAGAACGTTCATTACAGGCTTCCCCATCGTTTTTCTGAAGGCTTTGGGCTGAATAAGACAATGGTCGATGAAATCACAGATAAAAACGCCGTGATCATAACTGTTGACAATGGGATCGCAGCGCTGGAAGCCGTGTCATACGCAAAAGAAAAAGGGCTCACGGTAATCGTGACAGACCACCATGAACCGGTTGTAGATGAGGATGGAAATGCCATTCTTCCAAAGGCGGATATCGTTATTGATCCTGTAGCCATCCCCAAAAGCGCAGGTTTTCGCGGCTATTGCGGTGCTGGTATTGCATACAAGATTGCAAAGGCACTTATGAAAAATGACAGGCGTATTCAGAGTCTCCTGCCTCTCGCAGCACTGGCAACAGTGTGCGACCATATGAAGCTGATTGAAGAAAACTTCTATATAGTAAGAGCCGGACTCATGCGCATCAACCGTGAAACGCCAATTTGCGTAAGTGGACTGCTGGCATTGATCAAAGTGCTGGATGTCTCTTACTGCGACACATCCACCTTTGGATACATGATTGGTCCATGCGTTAATGCGCCGGAGCGTCTCCAAGACGGAGGGGCAGAGATAGCGGTACGACTTTTTACGGAAGATGATCTTGACAAGTGTACGGTATTGGCAAACACATTAATTGACTTCAATTACAGAAGGAAGGTCGCAGTTAGCAATGCTCTTTCAAAAACTGCGACAAATGTGAATATGGAGAGTATTCCGTACCCGCTGGTCATATATGTTCCCGATATAGGGGACGGAATTATCGGGATTATAGCCGGAGAACTGGTCAGACAGTACAATGTGCCGGCAGCAGTCTTCACAGACTGCAACATTCCGGGGTTCTATAAAGGTTCTCTTCGGTCCATTGACGGATACAATGTAAAGGCAAACCTGGACAAATGCCGAGATCTTTTCGAGGGTGGTACCTATGGCGGGCATGTAAGTGCCGGCGGCGCCACAATAAAAAAGGAAAACTTTGAATCGCTGAGAGAAGCCCTGATAGAACAGGCCGAAACATCTGCACCTGTCATCTCCAATGTCAGCTATTATGATGTGGAGATCAAAAATGAGCAGATCGAGGAAGCTATCCTGGAAAATGAAAGATTTCAGCCTTTCGGGGAGGGAAACGAGGATCTCGTTTTCAAAGTAACCGGGTTTAAGGTCTACAAACCAAAGTTTTTAAATGGGGCTGTTCAGCAGATTGGTTCCAACGGACTTAAACTCCGCTCCTACCACAGCGACGCCGTGGGATTCGGACTGTGGAAGCTTGGAAACGGTATAGAAGACGGAACTGTAGTTACGCTTTACGGTTCGATTGGATTTAATGTCTACAACGGCAAGAGAAGGCCGCAAATCATTATAGAAGATCTTAAAATCGAAAAACAATAGTAGAAAAAAATGGTGTGACTGGAAATTATCCAGCCGCACCATTTTCTTTACGCTGACAGAATTCTTACCCATCTCTGTTTCATCTCTTCAGGGATGGAATTGCGTTCTCTCTTTCTTGAACCAGTCCAGTTTCCGCGTCCGCAGCATTCATCTTCCAGGATAAAATTGCTTGCCCGCAGGGTGACTCCCGATTCTGATTCCAGAATATAAGTAATGATCTTTCTGTATCCCATCTCTTTCGCTATACGGCAGCATGCGCCATAGAGCATGGAGCAACCGTTTTTCTCCCTTTCAGTAACGCACAGTCTGTTGATCTCCAGCGTATACCCGTCATCAAGGAATCTGGAAACAGGCCTTCCGCAGATCGCCGTTCCGATAAAAACATTGTCACCTTTTACGACTTTGTACAGCCCGACCGCGAATTTGCAGCCGGTTACACTGTCGTGGTGCCGATGGTTTTCCGTGACGAATCTGTTGGCGTCCCTAAGCGTGATCGGTGCTATATGAATGCTCTTTTCTTCCTTATATAACTCCATGCAGAGTTTCCTGTTCCGTCTAGCGTAGATTATGCCAAACTCGGCTGCTGGAAAAGAACATATCAGCTTTTCAATGTCGTCGTCCGTCACAGATGTACCTTTAAAATAAGAAACCTTGGTGACGATATCCAGCTCCTCGTCATGCTGTATCACGCTGTACAGGACATTTTCACTGCATCCGTTCCTTGCCGCAAACAGGATAGCGTCTTTCCTGTAGTCTTCTTTCATAGAGAGCGCCGTCTGCAGGTCTGCCTCATCCTCTTTCAATTTCTTTCCAAATCCATTCCAAACTTCCAGTTTGCATATAAAATCACTCATCATATATCTTCCTTTAAGAACAATACCAGTCTGTGAAGACACAGACTGGTATTTGAGTTTACAGTTTTGGAGCTCCCGTGAAGTGGGGCTTTCACTTATCTTCTGTTCTTTTTTGCCCATCCGATGATGGCGGATGCACCGGCGATCGCCTTATAGCTTTCACCGTAGTCAATAACCAATGTCGGAGACTGTACAATTCCGTACTTTTCTGCCATCTCCATATTGTCTTCTGCGAAGACCGCTTCATAAGGAATATTATTGGCTTTAAGCCCCTCTTCTGCGTTCCTGCAGTTAACACAGGTTCTCGTTTTGATAAGGAACACTCTCCTCTTCTGCTCTCCTCCTGACGATACCTTCTCGATCGTGGAATCTACAAGGTCTCTGTCAGCCTTGGCGTTCGCAACACCTCCACCGTTGACCGGGATCACCGGGTCACAGCAGGAACCCTCACGGGTTGCCTCGATGGCTGCGTCTTCAAACTGATTACGTTTTTTATTGTCTACATCAGCCTGGGGGTTATTCCCCTTCATTACGTTTTCTATTGTCTGATTACGTTTTTTATTGTCTTTTTTTATGTTCTTTTCTGCCATAGGAGTGTAGGGGCGCCTAAGATCATATTCCAGGCGTTTGCCTGCATTCCAATGCTGGACCGGGCGATAATAGCCCGTAATGCGGCTGTAAACCTCGGTGCTCTTACCACAGACCGGGCAGGTAAACTTCTCTCCTGTAATGTATCCGTGCTCCCTGCATACAGAATATGTGGGGGACATGGTATAATACGGGAGTTTGTAGTTCTCGGCGATCTTGCGGACAAGGTTTGCTGCCGCCTTCCAATCGGGGAGTTTTTCACCAAGGAATGCGTGGAAGACGGTCCCGGACGTATAAAGCGTCTGCAGTTCATCCTGAATATCAAGCGCCGCAAATACGTCATCCGTAAAATCAACCGGCAGATGCGATGAGTTCGTGTAGAACGGCTCGCCATTCTTTCCTGCGGTGATAATATCCGGGAACTGTTCCTTGTCGTGCATGGCGAATCTGTAAGTCGTAGACTCTGCCGGAGTTGCCTCAAGGTTATACAGTGCCTTATACATTTCCTGGTAACTGGAGAGCCGGTCCCTCATATGGATAAGGACTTCCTTGACGAATTTCTGCGTCTCGGGATGTGTAAGATCCTTACGAAGCCACTTGGCATTGAGTCCCACCTCATTCATGCCGATCAGTCCGATCGTAGAAAAGTGATTCTCGAAGTTACCCAGGTATCTCTTGGTGTAGGGATACAGCCCGTTCTCAAGGAGTCTGGTGATGACTCTCCTCTTTGTGTCAAGAGACCTGGCTGCAATGTCCATCATCTTGTCAAGTCTCTTATAAAAATCTTCCTCATCTTCAGCGAGATATGCGATGCGGGGCATATTAATAGTAACAACACCGATAGATCCCGTGGACTCTCCTGCTCCGAAATATCCACCCGACTTCTTGCGCAGCTCCCTCAGGTCAAGCCGGAGCCTGCAGCACATGGAGCGGATGTCGCTCGGCTTCATGTCCGAATTGACATAATTGGAAAAATACGGGGTTCCGTACTTTGCCGTCATTTCGAACAACAGTTCGTTATTCTCGGTATCGTCCCAGTTAAAGTCCCTGGTAATGGAATACGTGGGAATCGGATACTGGAATCCTCTTCCATTCGCGTCACCTTCGATCATAATCTCGATGAATGCTTTGTTCACCATATCCATTTCCTTCTGACAGTCGCCGTAGGTGAAATCCATTTTCTTTCCGCCTACGATGGCTGGAAGATTCTCCATGTCATCCGGGACCGTCCAGTCCAGAGTGATATTGGAAAACGGTGCCTGCGTTCCCCACCTGCTGGGAGTGTTTACGCCGTACACAAAGGACTGTACGGCCTGCTTTACATCCTTCTGTGAAAGGTTATCAGCCTTTACAAAAGGCGCCAGGTAGGTATCGAACGAGGAAAACGCCTGCGCACCAGCCCATTCGTTCTGCATAATACCGAGGAAATTCACCATCTGGTTACATAAAGTGCTGAGGTGTTTCGCCGGTGAAGATGTGATCTTTCCTGCTACGCCGCCCAGTCCTTCCTCGATCAGCTGCCTGAGACTCCACCCCGCGCAATAGCCAGTGAGCATCGACAGGTCATGCAGATGTATTGCCGCACTTCGATGGGCCTTTGCAATTTCATCATCATAGACCTCGCTCAGCCAGTAATTGGCTGTGATCGCTCCGGAATTGGAAAGGATCAGTCCACCGACGGAGTATGTTACGGTAGAGTTTTCCTTGACACGCCAGTCGTTGATTTTCAGGTAATTATCAACAAGCTCTTTGTAGTTGAGCAGCGCCGCTCCGGCTTGTCTTATTTTCTGTCTTTGGTTTCTGTACAGGATATACGCCTTGGCTACATCTGCGTATCCGGACTCAGAAAGCACTTTTTCTGCGCTGTCCTGAATTTTCTCGACCGAGATCACGCCATTCATGACCTTAGGCTCAAAGTCAGACGTAATACGGATCGCGATCATATCAATCACGCTGGGATGATATAACTTTCCGGATGCCTCGAACGCCTTGGCGACCGCCATGCGGATCTTGTCGATCGAAAAATCCACGAGCTGGCCGTCACGTTTTTCGACCTTATATCCATTTTGCTTCATTTCTTTCATTATTCTGTCCATCCTTTCATCATTGAGGCTGAAGTGCCTGATTTTATTACTTGTTGCCTGCCTGATGAGCTTTTCGTTCCTCCTTTCCTAACAGCTCCGGCAAAACTTCATTTGTATGGCCTTACTATGTGCGAAATCGAAAATTATAAAAAATGCAATTCACAGGTCGTTCGCGTATCACTTTGCGTTATAAATTCTCACGGTGAGAAATCGTCTGCGATTGCAGGTTCTAGCAGTGAGATATCGGAGGCTGGCAGATCACACGCAAAAATTCTCACGGTGAGAATAATCTGACTGGCCATAAGAATGCTAAAATTCTCACGGTGAGAAAAATGTCTGCTCGGCCATAGGAACGAGGCCAAGTTTCTCACAGTGAAAAAATCGCGTCCATCTTATTGTTTAAAAAGTCTGCCGCATGGACGCCGGCAAATCTTTATCGGGTTGGAAACATCGAAACACGGAAAACATGTTGATCCAAAAATTCTCACGGTGAGAAAAAACGGCTATCCGCAAAAAGTGGTTGAAAACAGGTTTTGTTACAAAACCTCAGTAAAACCGTTTTGCGCAAAAATTGGTTGAAACTTACCGAAAACGCGTTTTTGTTTTGTGCAATAAATGGTTGAAACCACGCACACAGACAGATGCCGCAACAGGCCATGTCCGGCGACCAATGTCCTTAAGGTGGCCATGCATGGTACATGTTTTATGGGGCTGCCGGGCATTTATGCGAAATACCATGCGTATAAGGCTCCGTGATGACCCTCAAAAGCCCTCTGGAAGACACTGCTGTGTCGTTCTCATAAAACATATGGCATTCATGAGCAGTCGTTTTCAACCAGAAAATGCACAAAATTCCGGCTACCCAAAAAGCAGTTTCAATCATTTTTTGATTTGATGGGTTTTGTTACAGAACCTCGTTTCGGTGTTTTTCAACCAGATTTTATAGAAAGCCAAAAAAACAGCCGTATGCGCCCAATAAGACAATCCGTGTCAAAGAAATGGTATTGGTAGATTTGTTTGATTATTTGACATAGCATCGCAAGATGGGATTTGCCCTTGATACATTCGAGAGCCACCGGAGCCATGTGCGGATTCACAAAATTCTCACGGTGAGAAAACGCTCGATGCTCACTGTGTGCCCGGCATTGATCCCGGGCACGGATTCTCACGGTGAGAAAACGAGGACGACCGTGTGCATATGCCAGTGCCGGCGCAGGATTCTAGGCACAGGTGCGGAAGAAGGCCGTGTATCACATGTATGTTGAACGAATAAAAAATATTTGCTTTGTTGGCTGCCGCGTGGTATTCTAACATACATAGAGTAATGGGCACCCATCCGTGCAAAAGGAGCAATTGATGGAAGAATATACAATCGTTTTATGCACGAGACTAAAGCGTAAAGTCTTTGCAGATAAGTCCGTTTCCGAGCGCATGTCGCAGCTTGTAACGGACGCTATGCCATCCGGAGTATATCTGCATGAATTCCGCATTTTTCCGTCCGCTCTCGCATTTACAGCGACCGTTTCTGATGGCATTCCGCTAAACGCCGTCAGTTATGCCGTAAGGAAGGCAACATCTGCCAGAATAAGAAGTGAATTTAGCAGATATGAAAAGATGCCATCCCTTTGGCAGAGAAAATACGCGGTCACAGATAAATGTGCGAAGGACTTGGATGGGACAGAGGTTGACAGGCTGTTCTAGTGTCAAAATTCTCACGGTGAGAATTGCAGATAAAAACGTATTTTGTGTAAATTCTCACGGTGAGAAATTAATACACATGTGCCTGTCACGCAGTTTTGACTGCATACATAGAGTTGTGTGCTGAAAAGGGAAAGAATAAGGAGGAACGAAAAATGCCGAAGGTAGTAATGATCGCCAATCAGAAGGGCGGTGTCTGCAAAACAACCACTTCTAGTGCTCTGAGTTTTATTTTGAACAGCTGGGGGCACAAAACGCTTCTGATAGACGCAGACCATCAGAGAAACGGATCGGACACATATCATGCAGTCAGCGATGGCGTCGCCACTATATATGACCTTATACTGGACGACAACCCGTGCCCGATTGAAGAGGCGATCCAGCATACGGAGTACGGAGACGTTATTGCCGGCGACAAAGGATTGGTGTTTTCTGACAGAAAGATCCAAGACGCGGATGGATATTTCAAGCTCAAAAATGCTCTTGATTCTCTTACGGGCTATGAATATGTGGTGATTGATTCCCGTCCGGATTTCGATGCCGTCCTGTTCAATCTTCTTGTGGCCACGGACATAGTCGTCATTCCCGTAAACAGCGGCGACAGGTATTCTGTGATGGGACTGGATATGTTTATCGATGCGATAAGGGATGTACAGTCCCATTACAACCCGTCTCTGAAACTGGAGGGAATACTGATCTGCAACTATGACGGGAGACAGAAATTTGACAGGGCTTTCAAAGAGCAGGCTCCCGGAATCGCAGCCGCCATTGGCACAAAGGTTTTTAACACCGTTATCCGGCGCAACGTAGCATGCCGCGACGCACAAACGGAAAGGATCCCGCTGAAACTTTACAACCCCAAATGTAATGCGGAAAAAGATTATGAGGCTTTCGCGGAAGAACTGCTCGGAGTCAGGGAGGCATAAACATGGCTAGAAATTCCGTACCAAACTTTGGTATTGACCTTAATAATATCGATGCGTCTGCAGCCAGGAACGATCAGCCCGCATCTGTGAGCGGGGCGCAGCTGACAACTATCCATGCTTCAATGATCAGGCCCAGCCCCTTCAACGAGGGACTTGACCCTGGAGATCTCGAAGCATACAGGCACTCCATGGATGAGAGCGGCCTCATAGAGCCGATTACCGTATATAAACTTCCGGGCGGGAGCGATACGGGGTATGAGATCGTTTCCGGTCACCAGCGGTATGAAGTTTGGTGCCACATGCTGGGACATCCGACAATAAATGCTTTCATACTTCCTTATGAGGAAAACCCTGTCAGAAGGTTCAGGGCACACTCAGAAGCGAATATTTTACACAGGGATAAAAATATCAACTTTTGGGTATCAAGGATCAGACACGCGAAAAGCGTTCTTGAGCAATCCGGCTTTACCGGGCAAAAAGCAGACCTTATGAAAGCAGTGTCAGAACTGCTTGGCGGAATCAGCGTGCAGCAGCTTTACCGCTTTGAAAGTTTTGAAAAACTTTCACCGGAGCTGCAGGAACTTGAGCGTCTCCATATTCTTTCTGCGAGCACGCTCTACGCGGCGGTAAAACTGAACGAGGAGCAGCAGAGTGAAGTCAGAAAACGTGTAGACGAACTTCTTGCCATAAAAAAACGGAGCATCGGGGACGGGTTCGACGACGCGGAAGTGACGAGGGAAGAATTCAAGCGCATTGTGGCAGGTGTGAAAGAAGGCACGACAGCCAGGACAAAAACACCGACATCTCCATCCACCTATATAACCCGTGCCGATAAGGCGGTTACATCCGTAATCGGTACGCTCTCAAAATATAAAACGCAGGAAGACAAAGATACCGCAAGGAAAAAGATCGCCGAGCTAAGGCTCATGCTCGACGAGCTGGAACTTTCCCTTGGGGCAGACAGTCAGGAGTAATATATCCGTCCTTCAGGCGCACCTTCGGGTGCGTCTTTTTCTTTGTTGGAATTCCCGAAAGAAACAATATCGCCCCAAAGGTGGTACGATTCTTGCATACTGATATTAGAGGAGAATAAATATATGAGTGATACAACGAATACTTCCAAGATCTGTTCCTTCTGCAGGAAGATCATCCCCCCGAGCAGGAGCGGCAATGCCGTCGAAAGTGCCGACGGCCACTGTATCTGCAGCGATTGCATTGTGACATGCTATAACTACATCACGGCATCCAGCGCATGGCTTCCCGACGGGGCAGAGAATGTCACGCCCCGGAGCATCAAAGCCTTCCTCGATGAATACGTTGTGGGGCAGGAAAATGCCAAAAAGGCTCTCTCTGTAGCTATTTACAACCACTATAAGCGCATTGCCAATATCTCTGATACGGAGATCGAAAAGAGCAATATCCTTCTCGTCGGGCCTACAGGGACAGGCAAAACCTATCTTGTTGAGACAATCGCGAAGATCCTGGGCGTGCCGCTGGTCATTGTCGACGCAACGTCTTACACGCAGGCAGGCTATGTCGGTGACAACGTAGAAGATATCATCAGGAAGCTGGTGATCCACGCTGACTACAATATCGAAAAGGCGCAGCGCGGGATTGTATATATCGATGAAATCGACAAGCTTGCCCGCCGGAGTGACATCTCATCATCCGTAAAAGATGTCAATGGAGACGGTGTACAGCATGCCCTGTTAAAGCTTCTCGAAGGCAAGGAGATCGATATCGAGATACCTAACCGCCAAAGGCCGGGCGCCCCCGCGCAGGTAAGGGTAAATACCAGCAATATTTTGTTTATAGCCGGCGGAGCATTTGCAGGGCTTGACAAACTCGTGAACCGTCGGAACAGTGCCAACAGAAGCCTTGGGTTTGGCGCAGCGCTTTCAGAGAATAAAGAGAAGGATGAAGCAGAGGTGTTTGCGAACATTATGCCTGCGGACATCATCTCTTATGGCCTGACCCCCGAGATCATGGGCAGGCTCCCCAGGGTTGTCTCTCTTACGCCTCTTGGCGAGGATGATCTTGTAAAAATCATCTCGGAGCCAAAAAACTCCATCCTTAAGCAGTACCAGGAACTCTTTGCGGTGGACAATATCGTTCTGACATTCGATGACAGCGCGATCCGGGCAGTCGCTAAAAAGGCGATCAAAAATGGCGCCGGCGCGAGAGGAATCCGTTCGATCATGGAAGATGTCCTGCAGGACCTTATGTTCGATCTTCCCGACAGGAAAAACGTCAGAGAGTGCATCATCAGCGGCGATTGCATCGAGGGAACCGCAGAACCTGTGATCATCTGCGAAGAAAAACTGGCTGCAGTCCGGTAAGGCAGCACCCCGGCAAAAGGAAAACACAATTGACATAATGTATATTATATAATATTATATACTACATATAGCGTACCCGCATTTTTTCACACGCGCAGGCATTTTACGGTGTCTGCCGTAATGCGGGGCGATTGAGGAGAGGAGGTGAGCCGGATGTCCGCTCAGGCAGCGATCAAGGCTTATGATGATTATGTGGCAGGTAATGGGGTGTTCAGCCTCAGCGGCTCGCCAGAATTCAACGCCGGAGAAAAAAACTACAGGCCACGCGATGACATAGAGAAAGAGGCTATGATCAGGCAGAGGATCAAAAGGCGCAAAATGTCGGAAGCCACAAAGGAGCAGGATGCTCTCTGCGTGGTGCGTTATATCGTTACGAAGATCCTCGGCTGGTCCGCACAGGATGCCATAGAGCACATGACACCGGAACTCTCCCGTACTGTTCACATGGACATGCTCATGAAATACGTGATATACCCGCCGCACATTCCCAAAGACGACATGCGGTGGGTCATTCACAAGGCATTTCCCACACAGACACAGTACAACGAAGAGGAGCAGCTTTACGAGATATACAGGCGCATCCTGTCAGGCCAGTTGCAGCGTTTTCCCAAAAACCTGTTTGATGGAAAGGATGGACTGTATCGTCTTGGACTCGTCCTTAAGATGTATATCTCGCAGAACATCCCGGTAAACAGTGTGCGGGAGTTATACGAGATGTTCCACGATCCTACGGCCGGCTGGAAGATCCTCTCCAAGGCAAAGCTTTTCAACGTGACACGGCCGCTTTATGATACGCCACTTGATGCCCTGCACGACGCGCTCGGAGCAGAAGGCGTCCCGTTTTATTACAACTATTATCAGTGCATCGCGGTATTTAATGCCGTCGAAAATGAAATGCACCAAAATGCAAGAAAAACGTGCAGTGCCACCTGAACGTAGTATGTGCGCACATGGCAGGATGCCTCTAAGGCCTCGAATTTGCCCCGTAGGCGGGTTTTCGCGTGTGCCGGCGGCCATTTCCTCACATCTGTTTCCAAAGCCCTTCGCAGGGCTTCTGCGAGCCTTGCTGGTTCTGCAGCATCTTTTGTGGAGGTTCTGTCATAATAATTCTGCGGGCAATAAGAAAAGAGGGCAGCAGCAGTGCTTGCCCCCCTTTTTTGTTTTCTGTGGTGATCAGCTGAATGGCAGCTCATCATCATCTTCAACCGCATTAAAGCCGTTGAGGCTTGATGGTGTAGATGCCGGTGTCTTCTGTCCTCCATTGGACTGTCCATTTGCGGACTGATTTCCGCCCTTGTTCTGTCCGCTGCCGTTTCCTCCGGATCCGGAATTGGAATTCTTGTTCTCGACGAACTCCTGGTCTTCGACGACTACTTCCGTCGTGTAGACCTTCACTCCGTCCTTATTGGTATAGCTTCCGGTCTGGATACGGCCGACAACTCCGACCTTCAATCCTTTGTGGAAATACTTCTCCACGAACTCTCCGGATTTACCAAAGGCGACGCAGGGGATGAAATCCGCGTCCTGCCCGTCGCCGTTCTGCGCTTTGTAGCGCCTGTCGACGGCCAGTGTATACCTGGCAATACACATGGAGTTTTCCCCCTGAGTGTATCTCACCTCAGGATCCCTTGTCAGTCGTCCGATTAACTGAGTTTTGTTCATTGTTTTCGTTCCTCCTTCTTGATTAGTCTTGATTAATCTTGAAGACTGTTGTCTCCAGTTTTCATAATTACAGTCTCTATATGTGCGAACTCAAAAAAAATAAAAAATGACTTTTTCGACGTACTGGTTAATAGTCGGAAAAGCCGCCTGCTCAGTCTTAGGTATAGGGTGCTAGACTTAAGAAAATATATGGATGACAGAAGGATCTGTAAAACTGTTCGGAAATGAGATTCCATTCGGAGTCAGCAGTCTGTTTTTTTATAACTTTGCTTAATGACAGCCCTTATTTGGTATACTGCCGTACGGCAGAATCAAATAAAGATAAAAATATTCTTTTATTTCTTTAAAGAACTATTCTTATGTCCTCTGTCTTTCCGAAGGTCATCGGAAAAAAGATCAGTTCGCGAAGAGGATACTGATACTAGTGCCGGTCAGCCTTCCGCATCGCAAAAACCGCTTATTTAAGCCGTTTTATATCCCTTCTTCCTTCCCTGCTTTTATCTTTTCACACATTATTGTATCAGAATTCTGTCTTTTGTATGGGACTGAAAACAACATCGTTTCATTTTCCGTCCTCGCGTTCCCGCTGCCTCCTTCCGTCCGTCGGCCACCTGACAGTCTCCGGGATCCGTATATCAGCCCGCTGCCGCACGGATTCCTTCTCCGTCTCCTTATCTCATCAATTGACACGGTGCGTCGAGTGCCCATTATAAAGGGCGTACGAAAATGAAATGGAAGACCCAATATAGAAGACATCCCAAACTCGTATCCATATTTGCGGTTCCATATCCGTCTCAGTCTTTACGGCATGAGGGCCCATTATAAAAGGCAACCGAAAAGCATTATGTGGGGGCCACAATAAAAGGCGCTCCATTTTCATTACATCATCATTTCCAATATCAGTTTCCACCACACAGCCTCCGCCGGGACCCGTCCCGTCAGGCAGCCATTTTCTGTATCTGTATCTATACCCGACATCTGTGAGAATTATGATGCCCAATATAGAAGGCAACTGAAATAGAAAATCGGTGTCTTATATTGAAGGCGTCCAAATCATTTCATTTCCTTATCCATACCCCATCTGTTATATAGCGTCCGGGCGCCCAATATAAAAGGCGAACGAAATGGATCGGAGCATAAGGGCATTCTGTCCGCCTTCTTCCTGCCATCTATATATCCGGTCCCCATCAGGCTGCTTCCGTACAGCCCCGGCCTGGCGGTGGCGTAAGCCCTTTTATCCGTCACGGTAACGGGATGGTGAATGCGGTTTTCATTTTTATTCCGCCCCATTTCGGTTGTCTATTATATAGGCCAATTCAAATAAATCATGATAGCCCAATATATAGGCCAACCATAATATTTATCCGCCTTCATTCGTCCGTTTTCTATGCCGCAGGTGCCATACGGTTGTCCACAATAAATGGCAATCCAAAACAAGAACAGACGTCCAATATAAAAGACAACCTAAACAGCAGACAGAATAGAAGATCATAAGGCGCCTATCTGCTGCGTGGCTGATATTGATGCGCAATAAAACAGGACGGTTGCCTTTTAAAAAAAAGAATACAAGGCAGGGAACAGAGAAGGAATGCGCGATCTGCGGCAGTTTATTTTATGTCAATCATGCCGGATCCGCCGTCTCCTGCCTTCACCATAGCATCCGGCCGGCAATGGGCGTTTTCAGGAGCCAGCCTATTGTTTTTCCACATTTCTCAGGAGCATTTTTTATAATTTTGGGCTTCATCCATATTAAGGATACAGTTACAGAAACCTGGAAGTTCAATTTAAGGAGGACAGTATCAATGAATGTTTATGACGAGAAAGAATGGGCGAAAGACGGGACATTCTCGGCGAAGCCCGGGCAGCAGGTATCCGAAGCGGTATATGAGCAGATGTTTAACTGCCTTCCGCCATACCGCCTTTCCAATGAGGCAGTGGATAATGCCGCAAAAGCCGGCGTTTATGTGACAGCCGGTTTTATGGTCAGTGAACCGACAAGCTCTGACCAGCACGGCGTGCTGTATAACGCCTTTGGCAGAAACGACCAAGGATTCTATTTCCTTGGTCTGGCACACAAACATTAATAAAGGAGGACAGAAATGGAAAAAAAAAGAAAGTATTACAGGCTGCTTGTAAAGCGGACGCCACCTTACAGCCGTGTCAACAGCTCGTATTATTACGAGCATGACATATACGCTTATTCGGAAAGTGGCGCTTTCCGTACTTTTAGCAAGTACCATGAACACGGATACGGCAGCCACACAATAATACGTGTCCGGGAAATCAGCCGGGAGCAGTTCCGCGGTCAGCATAAGACGGCTGATCCGGAAATGATGTCGGTAAGCAGGGCTATCGAGGTAGCCAAACTGGCCAATGACTGGAGTCCTCAGGTTCGCAGGTCTGTTTTGATCGAGTACAAAAACCGTGACGGTAGGACAGAGGAGACCGGCTTCACTCTCCATACAAACGTCATGGAAGAGGAACTTAAGGCCCTCTGGCATAACCGATGCGGGGAATTGAACGCCGATCCGGACTCTATCCTCCGCCTTGCTGCATGGTAAACATGCCGGGAAAAGGAGGTATATATGAGGATCAGCGATGCTGTACAAGTAGAAAAAGACCATAACAGCTGGCCAGAGGGTCCGACGTCAGTCGGCGTCTGTTTCGTTAACCGAGAGGGATACGATGATGAAACAGAGCTTGACCTGCACGGCCCTGATACAGAAGCAGAACTGGAAGGGCTGTGGGCAGATCTCCACGAGGAGATGGAAGCAGATATTGACTCTGTTACATCCGTGGAAGCCTACGGCTTCATCGTAAAGTAGGAGGACATATGAGCACAATGACTGCCGAAAAGGCAAGGGGGCTGAGGTATAAGCGGCCAATCGCCACTGACATGAACCTCTTTACCATCCGTGATGAACTCGATGAGATGAGGGAGGCCTGCGACGAGATAAAGTGGTTCGAATCCGATGAAGAGAACCTGGTGGCAGCGCTGGACGGCGATGAGGATGAAGCATACGAATTCCGTATGGCCTTTGCTGATCTCTGCGCCGAGCTGGAACAGTTTTACACAGACCTCAATGGCGCAGAACCGGAATACTTTGACGAGCTGTTTCCTGCCGTCAAAGCGCGAGGGTTTGGCGGCTACCTTGGCTTTGACCAGTATGAAGGAGATTATTTCGGGATCGAGCCTTATGCGTACGCCTGGGCGGAAGATGAAGCCCAGAAGCGGCTCATGAGGCTCTCAAAGAAAGATCTTCTTTATACAGTGGGAGCAAGCCTGAAGATCTGCGTTTCGTACCTCGGCATTCGTTACAGGTACGATTGTTTAAAAAGCGCCATCGATATACTGCGGGGTGAGAACATGGAGCGTCTCAAGCTCTGTGCAGGCATAAACGCGCAGTACGAGATCGCAAACGCATCGTCACATGGATTCCAGTACCAGTTCTGCGACGATGTTTACAGATATGACCAGCTCCTTGAGGAAGTCCCGCGGGAGTATTGGATACAGTAAAAGGAGGTCGGAAATGAGAAGCAACGATACATTACTGAAGGAGTTGCCGGAGGCACTTACGCTCTGCCAATACCTTTATATGGATAAAGACAACAGCGTGAAAGTCCCTGGTATGGTACCCGGAACCTGGTTCAGATACACAATGAATGAGGATTTGGACATAATCGAACAGTTCATGCCAAATCTCGGAGAAAGGCGTCCCAAAGAATGGATGCCTCCGTCCATAGACAGGGAGATGACAGTAAGCAAGTTGTGTAATGTAGTGCGCAACTTGAAAGAACTCCCTGCCGAAGAATTCCCGAACAGCTTCAGTAACAGATGGGAAGAGATTGATCGTATCACGCTTGATGCGGTCGGCTTCAATAAATATAAACAAAGGAGGAAAGATTAATGAGTACCGATATGAATTGTGCAGTATATTCGCTACAGGACGTCATAAATGCCCTGCTGGAACATGATAGTGACGACGCATGGGATTTTGCGTCCGACCTGACCGGCCTCAGCACTGACAGGCTCGCCGAGCTTGTCGATGCTCAGAAGGCCTCAGACGAACAAAACCTGAAGGTGATGTTATACGAGGCCTCACCCCTTTGCATGGCTCTTGTGAATGGGTCCGACAATACCATCACGGTATGCTTTGGAGAGGACATTGGCAATGAGACCATAATGCCGATCTACTGCGCATTCCTTGACGAAAACAACTTCCCGGGTATCGGAAAGCGGCTCGAAAAAGCAGGGATCGCCGAGCCATACACTCGGTTTGGTACACCCGTAGCGGCAGAGTCCGGTTTCTGTACATATCCACTGTTTCGTTTCAATGCGGAGCGCCTCCGCGAAATGGATCACGAGGGACTTGCAGAATATGAAAGCGCATACTGCAAGAGAGCGGATGCGGTACGTAGTAATTACTGACAGGAGGATCGGATAATGAAGGAAAAACACCCCGCATACGGAATGCTCATGTTTTCGCATGTGAGCGGAGGAAACCCAAACCTCTTCGGGTCATCGGTCAAACACGACCACAAGATCCTGATGAGAATATGTCATGGATCAGTCGAAAGACACCTCAATAATGACTGGTATCATGCAGGAGGCACAATCTGTGAGGCGGAGATGAGCCTCACACAGTTTGCCGAGGCAATAACATCCATGAACATATCCCCGGGGGTCCCAGTCACGCTCCGTTTCACAGAAAATTCAGGAGATATTGACCAGATTGAAGGTTTCGTTGACAAGCGGACTGAGTATCTCGATGAGTTTCGAGATAAAAACAAAGAGTCGGTAAAACTGATCAACGACCTTATCGATTACATAGGAGAAATCTTCCAAAAGAAGACTATCACAGCGAAAGAAAGGGAAAGTGTCATCAGCTCCCTTACACAGATCTATAATGCCGTCGGCTCACATAATACATTTATGGCAGAGCAGTTCAATGAGACGGCAGACGGGATCATCAAAGAGGCAAAGGGAGAAGTCGAAGCCTTCATCCAGCACAAGATGAACTCACTCGCCCTTGCAGCGCTCGCGCAGGAACATACCGATCCTAAGCTGGTAGGAGAGAACCTGAAAGCAGCTATGCTGGCAGATGAGGAGGAGACGATTTGAAAAAAGAGGAAAAGGAAAAATTACTCGACATGCTGCAGGATATCTCATATGCGCATGAAGAGGGTGAAGATGAGTTTTGGCAGAAGTGGTCCGAAATGCATAAATTTATTTCGGAACAGAAGACAGAAGAGACTGACGACGGCATCCTGGTCACGGATATATGCTGGGATACTGACGAGGAAGACGCAGATCTTCCCGGCAGAGTGACAGTTCCGCGCGGTACGGACATAGACCGTATAGCAGACTACCTGTCTGATACGTACGGTTTCTGTGTATACAGCTTTCATGTAAATGAAAGCCGCAAAATCCGTGTTCAGACTCCGGCCGGAGCGATCGAAGCGAGAGTGCTGCCGGATGACGAATATCCTGGAATTGCTCTTTTGTACGAAGGAGAAGGTTCCGGAGAGCCTGGAGCAATCATGGAGTACACTCCGTCCAGCGAAAAGGCGGGACATGTTCAGCTCAGGGTATATTCCAAAGAGAATCCGGAGGACGAACCGTGGCAAATATTGCAGATGTCGTAATAACATGACAGGCTAAAAATAAAAATGCTCCCAGCTTGGCTGAGAGCATTTTTTTGATTTCTGATTATTTATGTATTTAACTGTGATCCTACCCGTTCCTGTGTATTCTCCACAGTAATACAAGTAACATGTACTGTGGCTTTGATCACAGTGCATGCCTCCTGTGCAGTTTGCACAGGGTTTAGCTATGTCAGGGACATCGCTAAATATTTCGTTCATATTTTACTTCTCTGCAGACTGCGCCTGCCTGATTATATTATTTGTCCTCATTGCCCTGCTCTTACAGGGCGCGTAACTGTAAAAGAATACCGGTCCTCATTGTGTTTGGCTCCGATAATTCAAATTTACATATCCTATATGTGCGAACTCAAAAAAAATAAAAAACGACTTCAAAAAATTTGTTTTTTATAATTTTGGCTTACGCACATAGTCCAGATAAGTAACAGAAATATGGAAGCGGCAATTGAAAGGAGGACTGATGAGATAACTTCATAAGTTAAAACAAGACAGTTTCGATACGTAACCACATCTGAATTAGGAGGAACGAATTAATGAGAAAAGATACTAAGTTGGAATTTGAGATTGTAAAACATGTCGCAGTACTCTCCACAAGCCCCAAAGGGTGGACGAAGGAGCTTAACCTCATCTCCTGGAACGGCGGCTCATCAAAGTGGGATATCCGCGACTGGAGTCCTGACCATGAAAAGATGGGCAGGGGCGTAACCCTCACGGAAAACGAGATGACAGCACTCATCTCTGCTGCAAAGACTGCTGCCGCAAGTATCACGCAGTAGGAGAGGAGAGTGTATGGGGTATTTTACATGGTACTTTGCCGACAAAAGAGGAAAACTCCGTTATGACGGGATCGGCTACATTGCGCTCCCCGACGGCACATTTATTAAGGAGGCCAGCTATTTCGGATACGGCATCTTCGGGACAACCGACGCCTATGACGTTGTGGCGATTCTGAACAGGCCTTACTTAAAAGATATCTTCCGGGACATCAAGGCCCGAAAAGGTGAAATCTTTGGAGAAAAATATATAGTTCCCGTGGCAGAAGCCTATCAGGACCAAGGGGAAGAGGCTGCGCAGAAAAAAGCTGATGAAATGGTTCAGAAGGGTATGACGGGAAATTATTTTTCAAAGGACTGGAAACGGAATATCGGGATCGCTATCGCATGCGATGATAATAATAATGCGGCCCTGCCATATCCGCTGAAGATCACTTCAACGGACCACCCGGGAAAGCCCTATGAAATGCTTCGCCCGTCAAGGAGTACGCAGTGAATACGTCATGGATAGACACCCGGCGTCATCGGAACACAGAATATAAAATATAAGACAGAACAAAGAAGATCAATACTTCTACTCCAAAGACAGAAGGCAGAAGGAAATATCGTCATAAATGCAATAAATAATCAGTGAGGTATAAAAAAATGGCAAAACCAAAGCCGTGTACAGTAATTTGCAACACAAGAAATGGCTACTGTATCAGTCCGAAAAAATGTAGTTCAATCAGAGAGGCTGTACGGTACGCAAAAGAATTGGATTTGGCGTATCGAATTTTCATTGGTGGCAAACTGGTGAAAAGCGGATGGTAACAGAAAGAAAAGGAGTACAAAAATGGCAAAAGGACCAGTATGGACGATGAGCTGCATGAATGCTGTCATCGACGGAATCGTGATCAACGATTTCGATGATGATGCGGAAGCGGCACGGTTCGCCTCTAATTATGAGGCGAGATGCATAAGGATAGACCCGGACGGGTCGAGGACACTGGTCTACGACCCGGCAGAATGCAATTAAATACAATACTAATCAGGTAATTAGAAACCACCACAGGTTATATGCTCTGTGGTGGTTTCTTTTTGCAAGGTCAAACGAAGACGGCAGATAAGCGCGCGGAGGATTTTCGCCTATGCGGCATGCAAATATCACACATCATGCGCCGTCCCGTCGTCCTCACCTATTTCTTCAGCATCAGCGACATCACAGTTAGTGGAATCTTTTGATTCAGATTCAACGGGTGCATCTTTGCCGGCCGTCAGATCCTTGGTTTCCGGAAAGTCTTCCGGACTCCAGCTGGTCCAGTCAATGTTATCTGTATTCGTGCCCTCCATATCAGTATGCTTGAAATCAACACCATATAGACGGGTATTCAGAAAATAGCAGTTTCTGAATTCAGCGCAAACAACGTCAGTATTCTCCATGTGAGCATAGCTGAAATTAGCCTCATCGGCGGTCGTCCCTGAAAGGCAGGTGTATCTAAGGACTGCCCAGACAAGAGATGCTCCTGAAAGGTCGGACTCACTAATGTCTGCGTAAGACAGATTTGCCCTGTCCATAACAGACCTTTTCAGATCCACCATTTGCATCCGTGCGCCTGTCAGATTGACGCTTTTTAAAATAGTGTCCTCCATGAAGGATTCTTCAAGGCTAATTCCTTCCATCATGGCACCAGTAAGATCTGCCCCGTTCATACTTGCGTTATCAAGTTCCGCATTTTTGAGATTTGCTCTGCGGAGCCTCACATTTTTCATATTGCAAAAACCGAAGCTGACACCCCGCAAACTGGAATTATCCATGACGGCATTTTCAAAAGAAACATAAAGGCCATACGCACCATCAAGAATGGCGCCTCTGAGATCCGCGCCGTCAAAACTGGCACCTTCCAGGTGTGCCCCTGTCAGATCTGCTCCCCGCAGGTCTGCGTTTTTAAAATTAGCGCCTCTGAGATCTATGCGGGCAAGTTTTGCCTTTCTGAGCACGGCTTTTTTGAAATTTGCTTTAAAACATTTTGAATCGCGAAGATCAGCTTTTTTAAGGTTCGCTCCCCGCAGGTTTACACCAACAAGATCGGAATACGATATCTTTGTTTTAACTAAAGACGCATCTTTAAGATTAACTCCGCGAAGGACAGACTCCGTGATTTCAGCATAATCAAATATGGATCTGCCAAAATCAGTTCCCATCATTTCGACATCATGCAGGTGCGACAATGTAAAATCCGCTCCTTTGGCATATGCTCCATTCAGGTTCACGTTGCACAGCACAGAATACTTGAAACTGGCGGCGTACAGGGACGCTTTCTGCATGTTGACGTCAGTCAGTTCGGTCCTGCTGAAATCATACTCATCAAAGGATCTGTCGTTAAGGTCGACAAAGGACAGGCTGGTGCGATAAATATGATCGGAGGGGCGCTGGCTCATCTTTCTCTTTTCTTTGTAATAGCTGATAAATGTGTTAGCCCTGCTTCCTACAAGAGCAGTTTCAAATCCTATCTCCAAAGCCTGCTGCCGCGATATGACAGACATTTCTTTCAGCTTGGACCCCATGACCCTTTTACTGTCAACGACCGTTACCATGCTATCACTCGCAGACAATCCGGGAATAAGTTTTATCCTCTCATGTTCATCCCCAAATTCATCAGAATATTTGTAGTAACAGAGGGACATTTCTTTTGTATTTACTGCCGGTATATCAGATACAGTCAATACAAATGCCCTTTTATCCCATCGGCGGCTGGGTCTTTTTTCAAGTCTAAGTGCTGTGAAGGACGACGAACATCCATATTTTAATACATCTTCGTAATAATCAGGTTCAAGACCTATCGCTTCTATAAGAAACAGCGTATCATCGGGGACTGATTTTATATCCACAACACTGTTTTTGCCACCCGGGATATCACTGGTGACAAAAGCCCGGCAGTCTTTTTCATCTGTCGCAACTTCTTTCCACGAAGCGCTTCTTACTGCCTCAAGTGCGTCTTTCTCGCTGCCTTCAATTCTGGGGCTGCTTATGCCGCACTCAGGAAAAATGAGTTCATGCAGCGCCTTCATTAATAACGATTCGCCTGTTTCGTTAAAGATGTCCCGCACATCTTTTGTCGCGTCGTCTTTGATTATCTTCAAATCGCAAAACCTCCTGTAGTCTTTCTGCCTGTTTGCTGTAAATGCTCTTTTTGTAACAGCCGGTATTTCCACGGCTTTCTTCAGAACAATAGAAATAAGTTTTGTTAACCTCCCACGATTAAACCTGTGGGCTTTCTCCGACAAATTCTGTAAGATACACATTCAGGTCTTTCCAAATAGTTCGTCCAATATCTGCGCTTCGGATATACCGCTTTTACTGACAAGCCTGTCAAAGTGGTTCGACGCCTTGATAAATGCGTTTTTCGTTATCATTAATTCTTTCCAGGCTTCTATCAGTTCGTCTGACAAACCCTCCTGCTGACGAGGCGGAGGCTCATCCCAGTGCGCAGAGCTGGCAGACTCTCTCCTCCTGTCTTCACGGAAATATTCGTCCGCGAAACGACGCTGTGTCCTTGTTTCCGTTATCCCGTAAATAATGAGAAGATCGATCAGATCATTGTAATCTATTTTCGTTTCACGTCTTTCCCATTTTCCGATGGTACTTTCTGAAACGTGCATCAGCTTCGCTACATCTTTCTGTGTAAGCCCTGCTCTGCGCCTTAAACTGCTCAGGTTTGCCATAAGATATCCCTCCGTGAGCCTATTATATAACTTGTGATCCCGCTGCAAAAATCTATATAAGGTAGATTGCCCGCTTCATGCACTACTTTTAAGGAGGGGCACAAGTGCGCAGTGTTTATTTAATGCTCAGCAGAATCATGCCTGTGACAGTTGATAAAATTTATAAAAAATTAAGGAATATGCCAACAATGTATTATTCCGGCTGCCTGCGGCAGTTAATAACGCCAAATTACATATCATGAAAAGAAAACAGGGCAATTTTACACATCATGAAAAAATACACCCATCAATATCAGCAGATCACTGTATGATAGCATTACGCAACAATTGAACTCGCGTAAAACGGCATTCCCCAAAAAGCCAGTATTTAAAGGGCTGGGGCTGGTGGTGTCATTTCCTCCTGCATGGATTACAGAAACCAAATGACACCAGTCATCGCAATCCCGGAAGTCAATCATCATCATAATCAGCCTCTACGATCTCCACCTCACCCGGTTCGGGCGCGAAGAGGACTTCTCCCTCATCGTCCCACTCTGTAGCGATCCGTTCAGCCAGCGGGTGGCTGGCAAAATAGTCTTCCGGGCTGGTCCCCGTCCAGAACTCTATGTTATGAATGTCCTGTCCGTGCGCTTCAAGGTATTTTGCAAGGCCTTCTATGCTGACGCCCACAGCGTCTTTTGTATCTGTAGTCATCTTTATAAGCCATTCGTAACAGCCGTATTCCCTGAACATCCAGTCCGTGCTCGCCCAGCTGACGGGCACGCTCCCGTCCGGCAGTCCGCCCTGCGACATCCTGTACAGTTTCCCGCGGCAGGTCAGCGCCCTTGCAAGTTCTGAATCGGGAAAACGGCTGATATATCTGAGCGCCCGCCGTAAAACATGACTTTGTTTGCAGAATAATCCCTTGTCGGGTCATAGGTGTCCAAAAAGTTGCCGAAAAAGCAGTAAGGCGCAATAATCTTGCCAAGTTCTATGGCGTCTGACAGTTCATTTCTCATAATTTCATCCCTCCTCTCTTCTTTGTCCTTATCATTTAACCCGCGCGCCCGCTGCCGCATGCGCTGAAAACGACAGTGCCGGTACCGTTCCTTCCGTCCATACGCAGAACATCCGCGCGGATTGCGCGCCTCCGCACGCTGTCCGGTCTCATTGATCCGCTTCCTGTCCTTTTTACGGCAGCTTCACGCGCCTTGTCAAAAGTATCGTAATCCTCGATCTCATACTCGGTATCGCTCAGCGCATACCTTGCTTCGTATCTGCTCATAACTTTCCTCCTTTTCTTCGGTCTTATCTTCTGTCTTTAGATGTCCCGTACTGGCGTTCCCTGTATCCCCGCATAAGGGCAGGGCAGGAGAGTGTCCTTATCCTGTCACCCAATAGTTCGGCACGTTCATCATTTCTCCGGCAGGATACCCCGCCTCTAAGGCGGCGGGAGGAATGCCGGCCCTGCGGCCTGCTTACCCCGCCGTCCTCCTTTCCGTAAGTGTTGTATGCCTCGTCTCAAGGAACCTCAGCTTCTTATGCGAGACACCTGCGTGTACTTTTGTCCCATCCAGTCTGCGGATATCGAAGTACCCGCTGCTGCGTCTTCCCAAGATAAAGCATTCCTGTCCTTCGTATTCCACCTTGTCGAAGAGCCGAAAGCCCTTTACAAGATACGATGCCTGGTTCCGTTTCCTGACGCCGCCTTTGTATGTCTTTGCCTTGTAGATCTGCCGGTTGTGGCAGCGCACCTTCTTCTGGAAGAAGACCTCACCGCATGGTGCGGCGTCCGGATGGCCGCTGATGCACCTTGCGTCGATATAGTGCTCCTTAGGCAGCCCGTAGCGGATCCGGGTATTTTTGGTGATATAACCGTAGGTCATATGTACCATACCGGCTCCGTACTCCTCCTTCAGCCTGTTATACACCGTCCACCGCATGATCCCCATAAAGGCTGCGTCATTATACCTGTTGCCGCGCCTTATACTGTCGGGGAGTTTTACCGTTCCCCCGTGGTATCCCTTATGGCAGGTCCTGCACAATGTCACCAGGTTGTCCGGGGCGTTGCCGCCGGTCTTCCTGCTCTGTATGTGGTGTACCTCCAGTACGGGATCCCTGGACCTGCCTTTGCAGCACCTGCAGGTATGTCCGTCCCTGAACAGCACGTATTCCCTTACGTTCCAGAAGCCGAGCTGTTCTCCCCGCTGGTAGTCTGTCCCTTCCGGGAGAGCAAGGCCCTTCTCCTGCGATTTAAGGAGCTGCGTATCGAAGGCTGCCGTCTCGACCGTGATCTTCGATACAGGGAGCATCCGGCAAGCCTTCCGTACAGCCGTAAGGTGCGTCTGCACCTTCTGTTCCACAGAAGGCGCCAGCCATCCCTTATGCTTTGATTTCGTCCTGTTCAGGAACCTGGGCCCACGGTACCGAGTCTTCCGGCTGCGCCTTGAACGCCTCGCTTCCCTTCTTACGGAGAGAAGTTCCACGATGTCGTTCCTCAGTTCAATGTCCGCCTCATAGAGGACGGACTTTTCTGTCGTCGCCGATATGCCGATGTGTTTTGAACCGGCGTCGACTCCTAAGGATACAGGCTGCGTATAAGCTGTGCTCTCATACGTCAGCTGTATCGTAAAGGGCGTCCGCCTTACGACTTTTGCCCTGCCGTCACGGAGCATGCGCCTTACATGCCCGTAACGCTTTGTCGGCATCAGGGGCTTCCCTGATGCGCTGAGTACATATACCATTGTTACCTCCTGTGACTGACTGCTGTCAGTAAACCGGCTTTCGCCGTAATGCAGCCTTCGCCAATGTTAAGATGGCTTGTCGTGCCCGCAGCACTGTCCCTTTCCCTCAGGACTGTTTAACCACGGACGGCAGGGCCGCAGGTTAGGCTGTATGCCCACGGGTGCCGTGACCTTCTTAACGTAGTGCCCGAAGCACTCAGGCTGGTCAACCGGGCCGCGAAGAAAACAGTTTCCTCCGCAAGCCCCCGCTTCAAAACGCGTCAGCGTTTAAGCGGTGGGTGGTTGACGTTGTCGCCAGCACATTCCCGCCTGACCTCTTCGTTTACTTCGAAGAATTTCCTAATCGCAGGTCCTTTTTCGCCGCAGTCATCCCACAGCACGATCGCGATAGCGGAATAGAGTATCTTTTTCTGCCTCAGTCCCTCTTTCTCGATCTCTGCCAGGGCGCTCATCTGCGGGTCCATGTGACGCTTCCCGCGCCGCCTGTTCTTAGCCATAAGCCCCTCTTTTCTGTATAAAAATGTACTATTTGTGGATGAGTATATTATACCATATTATATACATTTATTCAAGGTAAGATGCCCCGAAAACCGCGTAAATAAGCCATTTACAGCATTTTTAAAAGGTAAATAATATGCACAAAAGCGGTAATTCCCGTTGAACTGTAATATATATTATGATATATTATATACATAGCCGATAACAATAAGTTCCGACTTGGACAGCCTTCGCGCGAATGGCGGAAAGGAATGCTTATAGGGGTGCGTATTGGATACGGATTTGACGCATGCGACCTCTCTGCAGACAAAGGAGTAAGTATGGACGGAAGAAAAGAATACCTTGGCGCAGCGCTTGCTGATAATATAAAGCTTTGGAACGACATCCGTGAGAATGGGGGAGACGATCCTTTTTGTGAGGACGGCGCCGTAATGAACAATATAAGGAAGCGGATCGTGATGCTGAAGAAGAGGTGTGAGGCAGAACTTTCGAAAGACAGCCTTCCGCCTGAATACAGTATGGAAACGCCTCCTGAGACAAAAAACTCATATATGGCAAATACCGCGCAGATCAAAAAACAGGCAAAGAAGATCCTTAAGGCTTATGAGGCAAACGATGACTATAAGCACCTGGTAGAGCAGTGCCGGAAGCTGTCCCCCGAACAGATCCGTTCAACAGGTATAGAATATGCCCTCCATTACCCGCTGGCCCTCCGGTTCTTTATCGAAAAAAATCGGTATGTCGATATGCGCCGCCATATCTTAAGGCCGGAGAAGTATATGGATGCGTTCAAAAGATACAGGGCCGTAGCCGAAGATCTTAAAGCGGACGGGAATAATCCAGAAAGCGGGAAGAAAGAGAAAAGAAAAAAGGCATTTCGTTCACAGCCCCTCCCTACGCTGGAGATCCCTGCTGCCGTAAGCCATGAAAGAAAGAACCCGGCAAAAGAGGCGGAGAAAGAAAAACCCCGCACAGGCAAGATGCCGGATCCTTCTGCAAGGAAAGAAACAAAAGCAGACCGCAGGCAGAAGGCAGAAGAGCAGTCAGCGGCAGCAGGCCGGAAAACGGAGAAAACGGTCAGGCGGGCAAGGCACCGATCCCTGCCCGAAGGACAGATGTCCCTTTTCGATATAGGGATCGCGTAAGATGTGTTATCAGAAAATGCACAGCCGGATAACGGCCGTGCATTTTTTATTTTTTTCGGGTTCGACCATTATACAGGTAATGTACAGAAAACGTGGTAGTCTTATAAAGGAGGACCGAAATGAAAAAAGGATTAAGTAACAAAGAAATCAAGAATATTTTCAAATATGTATTTGATATATTTAAGAACCTGGCCGAGATCAGCTTGGCCGACAGGATCCTGCTCCTGACCCATACAGACATGGACGGCGCGGGACCGGCAATTCTGCTCCGGGCACTTTTCCCAAACCTTGTTGTAAAACACTGCACCAATGCAGCGATGGATTCGGAGATTGAAAAGACCCTCACAGACCCGGAGACAGGAGAGCATTTCGATGCAGTCATCATCTGCGATATTTCCTGTAAACTGGAAACGGCAGAAAGGATTGACAAAAACATGGCTGTCAAAAAGGTGGTGCTTCTTGACCATCATATAACAGCCACAGATTTGAATCGATTCTCCTGGGCAGTCGTATGCCCGGAGGTGCTGGAGGGCAGCTGGTTTGAAAAAATGGGGCTTGTGCATTCGAGTGGAACATCGCTCCTGTACAATTACCTCGAATATCTTGGACTCAACCAGGAGTTCCCGGATATCGACAAGGCGGAAGAATTCGCCTTTCTGGTCGCAGGATATGATACCTGGGACTGGGTAAATGTTTTTATGAGCGACTCCAAATTTTATAACATGCAGACTCTCTTTGAGCAATACGACATGTTAGAATTTGAAAGGGTCTTTACAGAGAAGCTCCTTAACGGAGAGCAGCTCATCGGTGAAACGGAAGAACTGCTTCTGCGTATCGCGCGCAATAAGAAGCAGGCCTACCTCGACACCATCGAACCCTGGGTAAAAACAGGGCACGTACAGATGCCGGACGGCAGGATATACAATTTTGCCTATGTACAGGCAAACCAGTATATTGGGGACATCTATAATCGTTTGAAAGAACTCCGCCCGGAGTCCGATTTCTATATCGTCGATTACGGAAAGGGAGTATCTGTCAGAACCGACAAGGACATAAACCTCGGCGCGCTGGCTAAGCCGCTCGGTGGCGGAGGACACCCCGGAGCTGCGGGTATCAGAATAAACTCTGATCTTCGCCTTCGGATTATGAGAGAAATGTTCCATACGGACACTTTTATGTTCGATTAAGGAGGACATAACATTGATTTGAATCCGGCAAGAGAAACGGGCCTCGCTATATGCGGGACCCGTTTTTACGTGCTTGTATTCTTTAGTTCATGAGACGTAACGGTTCATAACTGAGCCATAATGCCTAAATAATAAAGACAAGGGTTTGCTGATTGATATCATTCCCGGGATTTTCCATCGCGGGAAGGAACAGCAGTACTTTCTTATATTGTCTGTATTTACTCATTTTTTATAATTTCCGGTTTCGCACATAACAATAGTGTTATCAAAGAAAATCGGGAGCCAAACAGAAAGGAGGACAGAAAAAAGGACTGCCGAAATCAATCAGTTAACGTCCCGAAACGGGACTCGCGTCACATCACGAGGCGTTACAGGAGGACAGAATGAAAGGAGAAGTAAAAATGAAGGTAAAGAATATGACAGCACAGGAGATCGTTGCAGGTCTCCAAAAGATCGTCCCCGAAGGGATGATCGTAAAATCAGAAAAAGTCACAAAGGACGGCGAAGAAATGACCGGCATCATGGTTTTCCGTTCAGACAGTCAGGGGATGGCACCGACGGTCTACCTTGAACGATTACCGGACGTGACGCTGGAGCTGCTGTCTGACGCGCTTGTAAAGGCAGCAGAAAAAGTGCCGGAATTCGATCCGAGGGAGACCCTGCTTAACAGGGAGTACTTCCTCCAAAACGTGCGCCCGGTCCTGGTCAACAAGAACCGGGTCAACCCGGACGTCATCACGTTCGATTTCGCCGGCGATGTTGCGATTGCCCTGGAGGTCACGGTCGGAAGCGGCACAACGAAGGTAACAGATGCACTCCTGAACGAAGTGCAGTTGGCACCGGCCCTCGCTCTCGAAAGAGCGAAAAGAAACTTGAAGCCGTGCGTCACGCCGTTCGATCCTTTTGGCGACAGAAACTTTGGTCTTCAGAACCTGATCGGCAGCGAGGAAATGCCAGACAATTACAACCCGATGTTGATTGTCTCGGACGAGCGTCTCTTGACGCTTGAGTCATGGCACGGCGCCGCGGCGATCCTCGACAGGAGGGCGACAGAAACAGTGTCCCGTTTCTTTGGGGAAAGCTTCATGGTCCTGCCGTCATCAATCCATGAGGTGCTTTGCGTGCCACGCGGAATGATGGAGGCTTCGGAACTCCGGGGAATGGTTTCTGCGATCAACAGCACCGAAGTTGACCCGCAGGATCGCCTGTCGGACAACGTGTTCATTTACGAGAACGGCGCATTCAGGGTGGCCTGAGACGACAGCAGCAAGGAAAATAAGGATAATTACGGGCGGTCGTCAAGGCCGCCCGTTTGTAAAGGAGAAAAAATGTTTGAGGATAAACCGAGAAAAATTGTGTACATAGAAAAGAAAGACGAGGTCGGCCTGTGGTGCCGGAAGGAAGAGTACTACGCCTGCCCGGAGTGCGGCAACAGATACGACTGGGCGGACCGCACGAGAGAAGGAAACAGGCAGTACTTCTGTTCCGGATGCGGGAACTTCCTGTCGTGGGCGAAACTGGACTACGAGAACCACAAGGAAACGGACACTTCCTTCGACAAGGGAATGGCGTTCTGGCAGTTCCTGCAGGACCTGCGGTATGGCCATACCTGGGAGAACGAAGTATCCATGACGTACAGCCACAGCGAGAAGGAAATCCTGGAAGGATGCCTCGCGCTCATGAAGGGCCTCGTTTCCGAATTTGCCGAATACCTGGAGTGGGTCGGCTTCGAACCGGACACGGAAGAGGAACGGTTCTCGTTAAGCATGCCGTACGCAGAAATAGTCTGTAGGCTGTTTCTATGGCACACGTCGCACAGCGGCGGCACGTCGACCGGCATGAAGTGCAGGAACCTCGGGATCACCGAACACTCTGCATTATTCGAGATACCATTCAAAAGGGACGAAGAGGAGAACAACGAGGAAGAAGAAGTGCTGAAAATATGCGATGACGAAATAAAGTCGGCAAAGAAGAGGGAATTTATGATGCACTGGGCAAAAAAAGCCTGGTGTCTGAGCGAACTGCTCATGGGAACAATGACCGGCGGCATCGGCCCCTCAAAAAACTTTATCGACTGCGTTTTTGCCGGCGACAGGACGGTGAAGATCACATATGACTATCCGGAGACCTGCGGGCTTTCGGACGTGGTCTATCACGTCATTGACCCGCACAAGATCCGCACCGACGAGATCATATTCAGCGAGAACGGCAGGATCATGATGAACGGCGATCCCTTCCCCGACAAAATCAAGGAGGAATGGAAAGGATGGACAATGCCTGAAATAAAGGAATTTGAAGAAGAATACCGAAAAGCGTGGCAGCAAAGAGAAGGAGAACGAAAATGAACAGGGAAGAAATGATTGCAGAAATGACAAAACAGACTCCTATGAAATCGCCGGATGACAAATTCCGCTTTGCCTGTACGGCGTGCGGAAACTGCTGCTATGACCCCGAGGGCATCATCCTCAGTGCCAGTGACATATACCGGGGTGCCAAGTTCCTCGGAATCTCTGCAGAAGACTTTGTAAGTAAATATTGCAGGATGTATATCGGGCAGCACAGCCATCTTCCGCTTTTGACGGTCAAACTGGAAGGAACAAGGAAAAAATGCATTTTTCTGAGTTCCAACAGATGCACCATTCACTTAGCAAAGCCGGGTGTCTGCGAGACATACCCTCTTGGCAGGGGGCTCTCCAAAGAGAACAACGACGCTGTAGACTACTACCTGTCTCCGGTTACGTGCGGAAAGCGGAATAAGGCGACTACCGTCAGAGAATGGCTATCCACAACAGGAGTCGATAAGAGCAACGAGCTTTTTGTCGCCTGGTACGCAAAGACGAGAGAGTTATACACTTTTACAGACAGGCTGCATTCAACTCTGGGTGACAAGGGAATCGCGCTTATGGGCCCGGATATTGCAACTGTTCTTTATTGCAACTACGACACGGAAAAGGATTTCATGCCGCAGTTTAACGCAAACTGCCAGATGCTAATAGACTATCTTAAGGAAGTCGAGGCGTTCATTGCAGAGAGCACTACGGCTTTGGAAGAACAGCAAGACAGAATATAAGGAGAAAAGCAAATGGACATAATGATATATGTCAACGGCAAACTGACAACAGATGCCGAAGAAAATGATTTTGAAGAGATCCTGCGAATCAAAGACCGTGATGAATACGAGGTGTTTGACGGAGAGGACGGAATCTTTGGCTTTTGCCATGAGATGATCGAAGGGGCCGACCCAATCAACAGTCTTATATACCCCCTTTTGGAAAGGGTTGTCGCGCTGGCAAATGAGAGACATTTCAATGTCAGCGGTTCCATCGAAATTAATTCAGAATGGAGCGACTACGACGACGTAACCGTCGAGGTCACAAATAAAGGATTGAAGAATTTCGATACAAAACTCTTCAATACCGCCACCGAAGACCTGATCAGGGAACTGAAAAGACGCGGGGTCCGCGTGCAACCTGACACCGCAAATGAGGTTAAAAGCATTATTCACGCTGTCAGAACGGATGGTCTGCAGATAACGCAGGATGTTTCCGTTGAAGTCATTCACAAAAAAGGACTGGATCTCATGGATGCTGTAGACAGGTGCTTTACGGACTGGTACAAGACGCCAGAAGGCTGTTACGCATGGGAGGCCGCCTGCTGCGACTATAACATAGGCGACATGCTCTGCTCATCACATCCGGAAGACGCCTTTACCAAAAATTATGGTTTCACCGTCCTTTATGACAGCGCGGAGCAAATGATCGACATAAGCTACGACAGGGTGCTTGGTCATTGCGATAGTGATGATTGACAGGAGAGAAAGCATGACAAACGAAGAGTCGATAACCATTTAAAAAAACACCGCATAGCTTGGCTCAAACGATCACAGGGACGATGTTGAAGAAGCTGTTGCAGTGACAGAAAAAGCACTCACCCCGAAAAAACCCAATGTCATTTAGTTAAGGGCTTGACATGATGATTTTTCGTCAAGTCCTGCTTTTGACTGAAAGCGCCATTAAGTTAAGGAACGCAGAATATCAAAAAAATACCCGTTGTCCAGATATAGTCTGTGACAGCGGGTATTTCCTTATGCAGATGAAAAAGAAGACCAAATGTATCCGGCAGCTAAAGTCGCGCAAAAAACTAAGTGATTCATTAGCTTTTCCAATAAAAGAGATGTAAAGTGCGCAAAAAAATGAGATGATACCTCATTTAGTGGACACATAATCCGTTTTCCACGTAGCTAAAAAGCAAAAAGCCTCATGAACACGGTATTTACAGACAGATTTATGCGCTGAAAAGTCTTTCTACATAATACAGCGCAAAAAACTGTAGACAGGTCTGCGAAACAGAGTATAACTGTCATTATATCAGCATACGCAATACAGATATAAAAAGGTAAATACAGTTTTCTGCGTAAAGTTTAAACGCGCAGTACTCCGGCTGTTATTATTGGCTCAGTAAATTGCGTAAATATGTCGTTTCGGGTGATTTGATACGCCACCTTACCAGCACAAGAAACATTTATTTCCGATCAGGTATATAAAAACAACAACAAACAGAAATTAATTTATGTTTAAGGGCCTTAAAAACCGCTGTTTTAAAGGCCCTCTGAATGAAGAATGCACAAAAAAACGTGAAACTTGCGCAATAAACTGCGTTTGTATGGGCAAGCAGAAGAAAAAGACTGCGCAATAAACTGCGGAAACTGCGCCAGAAACTGAGTTATGGCAATATCACACCCTATGGGAACGGTATGGTTCACTTTTTACTCAGTTTTCTGCGCAGAAAGCGCAACCGGCCGCTTCGCAAAGAGCGAAAGTCAGACATTTTCCAAGACTTCAACGCTTGTCCCGTAAAATACTCAGTAATATGCGCAAAGTTCGGCATGCATACTGCCATACCGCCTCAGTTTTCTGCGCAGAAATCTGCAAAACCGGCAGTCTTTGCCAGCATTGTGTGTCAATACGACATACAGACAACAACAAACAAGAGTTAATTAATGTTTAAGGGCCGTCGAAGTGCCTGTTTCAAATGGTTTCAGGGCGAAGAATGCGCAATATTCTGAGAAATACGCGTGGCAGACTGAGATTATCCGATCTGAAAACGAACGAAGAATGCGCACAAAACTGGAAAACATACGCAATAAACTGATCATGATACAAAAGCATCCTTTCTGTGCCGTGCAAAAAGCGGCTGCCTGGATATTAATCAGTTTATTGCGTAACAAAGCCATCTTTATTACGGTATTATACATTTTGCTCAGATTTCTGCGCTGAAAACTATAAACAGCATGCTGCAAAAGGAGAAGCCTGATATTTGCCAGGGATTATGGTATGCCTGTTTCAGGAAATACTCAGTTTTATGCGCAAAGTTCAGAGGGCGAATTGCCGTTCTGACACAGTTTTTAGCGCAGAAAAGCATGAAAAACACGCTGAAATCTGAGAAAACACACTACATGCCATAGTGCAGACTGAAAACAGGCTAAGAATGCGCACAAAACTGGAAAACATACGCAATAAACTGATCATGATACAAAAGCATCCTTTCTGTACCGTGCCGTAAAAGCTGCTGCCGGGATATTAATCAGTTTATTGCGTAACAAAGCCATCTTTATTACGGTATTATACATTTTGCTCAGATTTCTGCGCTGATAAAAATACGGCGTCGGGATAAATCGCACAGTTTTTTGCGCACGTATCAGTAGGAGCGGTTATATATTACTCAGGAAATGGCGCAGATTTCCAATGCCGGGCAATTCCGCTGCTGCTCAGCAGAACCGAAAAGAGGCAGACGAAAGAAGCCAATATAACTGCCCGCGCGTTCTCAGAAATTTGCGCTGTAAACAAGTAACTATTCATGGAAAAGCTTTATTTTAGGCATTTTTTTACTATCAGCAGGAATAAAAAATGAAGAATGCGCAAAGAACTGAGTGCTTTGGGTTGAAGTGATGCGCCCTGTCTGTTACTCTTTACTGTAAAAGAGACTTATGCAGAGAGGTGTTCTTATGATAGAAACAGATTACCAGGCTAAAAATGAGAGTGTCCAGGATTATCCGGAACTGTATTCGAATACCAAGCTCACCAGATCCAACCAGATCATCTTTGCAAAATACAAGGGAAGTCTTATAGAGTCCAAGATCATAGCCCTCAGTATGTCAAGACTGGCTGAAAGCGGGCATGATAATACAATTGACGGAAGGACAGTAAGTTTCTCCACAGAGGAGATACGGACGATCATTGGACTCAAAGATAACAGTTTTATATATGAGCAGTTGAAAATCACAGCGTCAAACCTGCTGGACCATAAGTTCTACATCGAGGATCCCGCCAATAAGCAATGGGCTTTCTTTGTACTTTTTGACCGGGCAGCCTATATCAACGGATCGTTCGTTGTCACCATGTCAGCATCATCGATGCAGTTTTTCCGCGAGGTCACGACATCATTTACAACAATGGACCTTCCGATACTTATGTCCTTCGGGCAGAGCAAATACGCGCTCAAACACAACAACTACGCCTTTCGCTTGTATGAAATCCTCAGAGTTTATAAATACCGTATCACGCGAGACCGGCCGGTATTCAAATGCCGGTGGAATGTTGCCGACCTCAGAGTCACCATCGGGGCGATTAGTGACGACAAACTGCTCCGGGAACTGCTCGGCAGGCGAAGCACAAACAATATGACAGCGATCTTTGATGAATACAGCAGTAAAACGACCATCCCGCATCAGCGGTATACAGATTTTGAGCGGCGTGTCCTGAAAAAATGCAGGGATGAGATCAATGCCAACACCGATATTTATATCAATTACCAGGAAAAACGAAGCGGAAGAGGTGGAAAAGTAACGGAACTCATTTTCTCTATTTCGGAAAACCCGGGCTATAAAAATCCGGACAAGAAAGACGCCCCGGATGAAGTGCTGGTTGAAAAAGCCCTGGAGATAATAGGGAAGCCTCTGAAAAGGAAGACCGTGCTCCGCCTCCTGTCAGCGGCCGGCAATGACCTTGGAAAGATAGAAAACGCCGTCAACGTTGCAAACGCCCAAAAGAAAGAAATCCGAAATCTTGGCGGCTTTCTGAGAAGGGCAATAGAAGAGGAGTGGGCTATAGAAGATACGATCAGCAGTGCAATTCCGCTGGAAAAAGGGCTTATGTATTCTATCGCGGAAGTGGAAAGAGAAAAAATAAAGAAAACGAGGAAAAACACATCGTCCTATCAAAAGAACCCTTTTAACCAGTTCGAACAGAACACCTACGACTTTGAACAGCTGGAAATGGATATTCTTTCAAATAATGTGTAACACGCGTAACAACGCCCACTGCGTCTCGTAAAGCAGTGGGCGTATTTTTTATCTTTGATTTATTTTACGCTCAGGTGCAGAACGCTCGTGTCTTTAGACATGTGATGAATGCGCCATATACCTTCCGCTTGTGCAGCGTTTGGTCTTATGATATGTATACTAGCCCACAGTTCTTTCTTCGTATACTGCAGGCATCCCTGCGGAAGTTTTTTGTTCCCTGTCCTGCTGCGCGCAGGTACTTCCCTCCAGTCAGCTGACCGGTCATGATGTACCTTCCGCCGTTACAGAAGAACTCCGCTCCCGGCATCAATCTTCCTGCAGTGTTGTAATACCGCATGCTCTTCTTTACTGTGAGGCGGGATATCTCCTGCCTTGTAAGCCCAAGGTCGGCCAGTGACGGGCCGGACTGCTCGAAGCGCGGCTTTCTGTTCTTTGCGACAGCCTTCAGCTTCCCTGTGGCAGGGTCCTCCATGCAGTACGTCCTCTCGCGCTGGCTCTTTATGAGAGCTCTGTCATGGCGCCGGAACTGTTCCACTTCGCAGGTGTGTACACTGTCTTTCACTTCCGACGCCGGCGCTCCGTATGCCGCTATACATACCGCATCGTTATCATGGTCCTTGGCGATGCCGAAGACCTCACGGATATCGTAAGTGTCTTTCCCTGTACAGGTGTCGAACGCGGGCAGCATCTCCTTCAGTGCCTTCGCGATATACGGCACTGCCTGGTTAAGGACAGATGTTCCGGCGTAACGCTTTCTCTTTCCTTCTGCTGAAAGGCTGATCTCCCCGCGGTGCACCATGCCGTGGCATCGCTTACACAACCCTGCCTTGTTGTACCAGCGGTCTGAACCGCCTTTATGTCTAGGGACGATGTGGTGGTAATGGTCTATCCCCTCCTTCCCGCAGCACAGGCATTTGCCCTCCTGCAGGTGGAAGATATAGTCGTCCTCGTCCTTATAGCCCCGGAGCTTTCCGTTCTGGAAGTCCGTGCCTACCACGCTCCCGTCGTCCAGCTTCATGAAGGCGAACCGGTTTATCTCCAGCGTCCATGTGTCTACAGGAAGGAACTCCCTGACCCTTTTTACCATGTTCACATGAGTCTGGATGAGCTGCCTTACAGTGGGCGTTACCCACCCGGCAGGCCTGCGGCGGTTGTTGAAACGTGCCTCGGTGTTGATGATATCCTTCACCTTTACGGGCTTCCCGTATCCTGGGAGTATCCGTTCCAGCAGTTTCTTTGATGTAGTCCCGAGGCGTCTGGCCAGACGTTTCCTCGCCAGGCGTTCTCCCCTGCGGGAAGCCTGCCTGTGCGTCCTGCGCTCAGCCATGAGCCTTGGGATCTCACGGTTCCTCGTAGTGACATGGTCTTTGTAGACCACGGTGCCGTTTTCGTCCACGACCGCGTTCCCGATGTTGTCCCTTCCCGGGTCTGTACCTCCGTAAAGGGGCTGTACATTCTTCGGTCCCGCATACCTGAGCCGTATGACGAACGGCACATGCTCCACGACACGGGCTTTCCCATGCTTTAAGAGCTTCTGTACGTGGTTAAATCTCTTCGTCGGCATCAGAGGCGTGCCGTCTGATGCCTGTACATAGACGTAAGCGTCCATGCATGCTTCCTTTCTTTAATTGGCGGCGGTGTTTCACAGCCTGTAAAGCTCCGCACCGCCTGACATGTTTCCTCAGGCTTGGCACGCCTGTAGCCAGTGCCCGGGGTAAGTAAAGCGCCCCGGGGTGAGCGGCGTGTCGCGCCTCTGCTCGATAACGCACGTCTTCGCTGACGGGCCTGCGTAAAAGTGTTTCACACAAGCCCGCGTCTTTAGACGTGGGTTATTGACTTTACGTGCATCTCTTCGACGTCATCCAAAAGATCAGAAACAGAACAGTCAAGGGCTGCTGCAAGCCGCTGTGCGTACTTCAGGGGACACGTTCCGGTGCCGTAAAGTTCATAGCGCTGGACGGCATTTTTGGGAATGCCGGCAATATTGCTGAGATCCTCCTGCGTGAAGCCCTTAAAAAGGCGAAGCCGCTTGATATTATACACGTTCCCGCAGCCCAGTTCTTTGAGTCCCGTTTTTTCTATTTCGTGGCAGGTAAGAGGTCTCATATAAACAGCGGTATCGCCGTTATCCTCAACGCGGACAAATCCATCAAGTCTGACATTAAAGCGTGTCGCATCCTTCGTCGAATATCTGTAATATTTAAACCGTGCCATTTACAAATCCTTTCTCTACAATACAACTAAGTACAGTATTCCGCCCGGTCAGCCGTGAGAAGCAAAAGTTAAATGTGGGAGCGGCTTTTTCCCGGGGCGTCCCAGCCCAAGCCGGTCATCACGGGGAAACACGATCCTGCCGGTCGGCTCACTTCCGGTCAGTGCGCCATAATCTGTAAAAGTCCGCACGGAGCCGGGCCATGAGGCGGTTTTGACAAAACCGGCGATCCCGGAATCGTCAACACTTGTAAGAATGAATGCATCGCCAATACACAGCACCTTATTACCGTCAAAATCATATACATCATTTGCTGCCTCATACTCATTCCCGATCAATCTCAGCACTCCAGCCATAATTTCCTCCTGATAATTAATCACACATTGCTATTGCATGAGCCTTGCCTTGTGTTTCTCCAAGGGCCAGTTTTCCTTCCGTTTTTACACATTGCATGTTCGTCCCGGATCAGCAGAACAGTTCGTCAATTCTGTCACAGTCTTCACATATGTTTCCATCGGCATCGATGACCGCATTTGTGGTCCCGTCGTAATACCAAAGATAATCTTTGCCGTCACGCCCCGTGTTTTCTGAAAGATAATCATGCCTGATATCATGTCCAACGAATTCCGTGTCGTGGCCAATCCAGGCGTACAGCTTATCGACTTTTTCCTCACACTGCACACCTCCTCTTTAATATAAATATATTATATACCTCAAAAGTATATAATACAATATTATATACATTTAAAAATCAAATATTTGCATCAGATAAGCGATTTCGTGCCCGTTTTTCCGAAAAAATAATGCACGTTTCTTACATACTTATAATAAGACCATATCAAGTTACGGCGTCGCAAACAGGAGGAACGAATATGCCAAAAGCAGGAAGTAAAAAAACGGCCCGGCATCAAAAATTGCGCGGGGACACAATGATCACCGCCTTCTTGTCCGGGCTGAAAGCAATGTATATTACTGATCCGACCGGATTCGGAAAAACATTTCTGTTTCATTACATCTGTCAGAAGATCAGGAATATAGATCCGGACATCAAATTCGTGGTAGCCGCGGCCCAGGTCGAACAGGTACAGGAGATCGCGCAGGCTTTTGATGGGAGCGGGTTTCGGACTATCGTGATCCGGGGAAAAGAAGATCAGATGCGCTCTCTTACAAGTACAAAGAAAGGCCTTAAAGAACTGGAGAAGGCAAAGACCGTGTGTCTGGACTATATTGCCAGTGCTTATGCAGGCAGCAAGGATATTGATTTTATTAAAAAGGAAAAGACAGATTTCGAAAATTATATTAATGCCGCCGTAACGGATATACACAGCATTGAAAGCTGGAATAATAAATTGAATCAATTGCCTGAGGACCACCCCGACAGAAAGCAGATTAACATTATCCTTGACTCAAAAAGGTTTACTCTTTCTGATAATTACAGCAAGGCTGAAAAAATAATTGAAAAGGCCCTGAGACACGTTGCTGAAGAGGAGAGAGACGATCAGCTTACAAACTGGGAAGGAAAGAAACCATCTAAAGAAGAGAAAGAGCTTATATTACAAGACGCCTACAACGCGCAGCTCCCCTATATGACAGATGTCGAGAAGCTGTTCCCGGATATTACATTTGAAATATCCGATGTCATAGTCATCACGCACGCCAAAGCCATGTACTCCATCCTCAATAAACGAGATTTTAAACTTTACAACGTAACGGAAGAGGATGGGCGCCATATAGTCCTTTTTATTGACGAAGTTGAATCATTTATTACTTCGTTCAGCGATAACGCCATCACTGATGCGGTTAAACGCTCTGCCGATATGCTTTCTCTGCTGGATATGATCCATGCAAGCATCCTTTCCGGGCATTTTGACAGCCACGATTATATCGTTCAAAAGAAGAACGGCGAGATATCTGCTGCCGTCGCTGAAAAAGCCCGTGATATCCTTTTGAAATATGATGAACTGGAAAAAAATTATAAATATAAGCCAAACATGCACATGGGAGAGGCGTCCGATCCGAAAGATCTTCCGCAGATCACGAACAGTGCGGATTATATCATTACCAATAACGTTAAAAATAAATACATCTGCGGCGACTCGGACCATCAGACACTCAATATGACTTCCGAGGCGTCAATAGAAGAGGACAAGAAAGACGATGAAGAGAATATGGAAGCTGCAGTGCAGCCGCCTGACAGTGAGAAAACGGAGGATACAAAAAAAACTCCGACTCTTATAAATTTTGTCCGTGACGGGCAGAAGATCATCAATGCCTTCGAAAGACTTATCCGTATGGCCACACGGGCATATCTGAATAATAGTAGAAAATCCGATAAAAGCCTTTATGAAGAACTTGACCAGGCGATCCACACAGTAGTACGGCGCGCATTCTTTGGCGACAAAAGATCATCCGCCTCTGAGTATGTTACGAACAATCTTTTTCCCGCCTTTGGCAGAAGGTATGACGCCTCCGAAGGACCGCTCCACCTGTACAGGATGGGTATATCCAATACGAAAGTCACCAGGGAGAGCCTGGATGGCAGAAACTCTGTTTTGAGAAGTTCAAGAGTCCCCCGGTTCCCGGACGCAGTATTAGAGGATCTTTTCTCAAATCTCAGGTTCGTCTACATTTTTTCGGGCACAGGCTGGCTGAACGCACTTAACAACCTTGATCGCAAATATCAGGCAAAGTATCTGTATGTCCCGGACAGGGATATGGAAAAAGAAATCCATGAAGCCTATGTTGCTTGGAAGCAGAAGCAGTACATGGGAACGGAGTTTTACGTCGAACGCATCACGGGGGAAGAGAAAAAGACGTCAGGCTTAAAGCCGGAGGACAATGATACTGAATCCCATAAAATGAAAGATATAAGTGCCGCGTGCCGTTATATCACGCAGCATATAGATATTATGAAAAAATATGGGATCAGCGGTTCTGTTGGTGCCATAATATGTCCCCCCCGCGATCTGGCGGATTCACTTTTGATCCAGCTGGAGCGGAGCGGAATGAACATGAATAAAATAGCTGTCTTAAAACTAAAGGGCGGCTCACTTACAGAACTGCATAAAAAAGAAAAGTCAGGTAAGAATACCGTATACGAGAAGGTCGGAGACACATTTCACATCGACGTTTCGGATGGGCGTTACTATTATGTCGTCACAGCTTACCGTTCCGGCACGCGCGGGTACAATATAGCTTTTCGAAACGGCAATGAAGTATACGACGCCTCAGGCGTAATGCTCTACCAGGTCACGAATGTTATTCCCCAGCGCAAGAAACCGAAAAAACACAGTACGTACGAGGAAATTGAAAATGATAAAACAGAGCATGCCCTGAAGGCTAATCTTGCGTATTCGCGGCTCATGCTGCTGCACGATGGAAAAATCGATCCGGAAGTCTTAAAACGTGTCAACTGGCTGATCAGCAAGATATCCTATGATAAAGATATTCTTCGCAAAGATATCTACATTGATGATCCCTGGTCTCCATATAAACTGCAGGGAACATCTGAGATCCTGCAGGCGCTTGGCCGGATCCGGAACAACAGAAAAACCCCCGCCATATATATCGGTATCAACGAAGGAGTGTTTGCGGCAAACCAGCTTCGGCCAGAGCAGCTTGATGCGCAGCATCTATCATATGAGGGCCTCCAGGTATTTAAAAAGCTTTCCGCACTGTGGTCTGATTATGAAGAATTTGTTGAAAACGCAAAGATCTTAAGCGGTGAACAGAATCACGAAGCGGATTACACGGAAATTTTCACGAACCTGGTCAAGCGGCTTATCCCCCACGAAAAGAAAGCCCTGCAGAAGGGACGCGCGGATACAGGAAAACTGGCCGCATATGTATCGGTTTACGAAGCGCTGAAAGACAAGGCGATCTCCCTTAACATGAAGCCTGCTGCCACTATCTTCGATGATGAGTCAAAAGATTGCAGCAGCCTTACTGCTTTCAATAAAGTCAAAAACGGGATCTGGCTTTCGGGAAGCAGGTACAACGGACAGGTTTATCCATTCGAATACCGTTCTTATAGAGACACCTTGACGGGCCTTACGACATATACCAGGGCAGTCCTTCCTGGAAAATACTACATAACGCCCAGCGACATGCTCCTTACAGAAACGATAAGCATGTACTCCGGCTTTTGCGAAGATGAGATGCGGGAGCTGATGCCGGAGATCATGAATCCCAAGGTGCTTGAGGTTATGCGCGAGAAAGACATGTTTCCGTATGCCGTATCAAAATATGGGTACTATATTCTCCTCGGGGAATTTGGGGAAAGGCTTTTCTCAGCAGTAATGAAACGCGCGCTTATATTAAAAATGACTGAATTGTCTGTCCGGCCGATGCCGCTGCCCGAGTATGAAGACTTTGATTATGAGTTGGATGACAAACACGGGTCAGCCGTTGGATATGTGAATGTCAAATATAACAGGGAAATGAACTTTAATGCCGAAAGGGAAGCAAAGTATTACATCGAGAAGGCGCTCAGAAGTCCCCTGACCGGCACGATCCGGATCCTTTATATAAATATGCGCCCCGCCGGAGAAAGGCAGGAAAATTATTACGCTAAAACGCATAAGGTCTTTACAGACGTAAACGATGAACTTGCAAAACACGGCAAAACTATTGAAGTACTAGCGCTCGCGCCGTTTTCACAGGCATTCGACACCTGTATCGATAAAGATAAAGTAAATGACGTAATTGGAGACCAGATGATAAAGAGGATCAACCGGTTTTTTAACGGCTGATCAGAAAATAAGGAAATACAGAGGTGACAAATGATGAATAACGATCTTGTCAGGACGACACTGGCATCCATATCACTGGACATTGGAAGCTGTTTCTTCGAAAAATACACGCTTGCAGAACTTAATGTAGCATCACATATAAAAAAAGAGGATCATTATGAGACTGCGGGAAAGGCCCTGATCGCGATCAGGGCGCTGGAAGATGGGAAGTTTCTTCATTCCTTCTCTGCCGCATGGCCGGGAAACGGGCGTATTTATCTGATGCATGCAAATACGGCAGACAGGGATGTGGCAGCGGCAATAGCCGGTAGGGATGTTTTTTACAAAAAACTATATTCCGCACACACTGTTCCGATGGAAAATCTTTGTGACCTGATCGTTAAATATAACCTGCTGGGAGCTATGCCTCCCGGCAATACGGTATCGAGAAAAAACGGTGTGTTTTACAAATGCTCCGAAAAGTTGGCTGTAAATGTAAGATTCCGCAGTGATCCGGTACATCCCGGATATGCCATTATACAGGCTGCCGGCAAAAATATGAAAAAAACTGACAGAACAGATGGTACGCCTTATCCGTTTTATTTTTCTCCAACAGGAGTTATGGTCTATTCCGAACACACGCCGGACCGGCGGTACGTTTGGAAGACGATAGAAGATAAGTTCCGTACAAAGATCACGGTTATGTCGTTTGGAAAGCCGGAGGCTTATGAAACGTCCGCAAGTATGTTCCGCTGTGTAAACAGGACAGTCAGTATGCTTGCAGATATGCCGGGCGTAACTGTTACCCCTGTTATATGGGAAGGGAAGAGGCATGCGCAGAGGATCGGGGATGATAAAGAATTATATCGTCTGATGGACGCGGCAGCGGCGGCGGCAATAGCAAAGGGAGGCATCGCAGTCCGGACAGGTGACGGAGTGCCTGTCAGCATAAAGAAAGTGATGAAGCAGTATCTTGGAGTATTGTTCTCGGCTGTCTATGAGTGCAAGAATATACCCTCTTACGGAGAAGACTCCCGCTACACATATCTCAGGATAAAATGGCGCGGTGTCAATGCGGTCAAAATATCAAAAAAAATGTATTATCCGCAATTTGATAACGGAGAAGCTGTTTTTGATTTGAGAAATAAGAAAGGGTTTGGTATATCGGTAAAGGCCATTACAGCATACGCGGGCGGCAAAAATGAAAATACGATCGAAGCGGAACTGTATGATGAAGATGGCAGACTTGTCGAAAGGGTATTGCTAAATCCGGATAAAAAGCCGGAAGATATTGTGTTTTCAATGGAAGATACACCGATAAGGGACGACGGATTGTATGTTATAGAGTTGATCCATGGGCTGGAAAAAGATGTCCATTATGAGAAAGACCTCCATATCCAGCACATCACGCAGAAAACGATCACGGATTTTAACGAAAAGAGAGATAACCCGGTCATGCTATGCCGTAATCTTGTCTATCAGCTTGTAGTAAAATCCGATATTCTTTCAAATAGCTTTACATTTCTCGATATACCGGAGCTTAAAGACTATGAATTCATTTACTCATACCGCGGATGCTTCGTAACAATGACTATGCTTGATGGAAGGCATTTTAAGATCAGTGAATCATCACAGCGGGACAAAAGAGAGGTCTGCTTCCTGGAAGGAGCCGCGAACGAAGAACAGCTGAAAAAACATGAGTATTATGCTATAAGAACGCCGTCCGGGCAGTTTTTTTCTATTCAGGATTCCGGGCTAATGATGATGCCGGATTTGGAATTCTCCGGGAAGGATGCGACACGGGGCGACAAGAAAACAAATGAATACCTGACACCTTTTCTTGACTATGTAACATACGACATCGACGGAGTGCAGTATTACTCCGCGGGGTGGGACCTGGTAAAAGCAAACCGTCAGAGTTACTCTTACATGCCCAAAATTCGAAGGCTCGCAACCTTCGGAGACGGAAAGTTGGACATGAACGTGTTTTTCAAAACCCTCAATGTTCCCTTCGTATGGATGGCACAGAAAAACACCGTAGTCCCGTTCCCGTTTAAATACCTGCGGGAATATGCAGCCCTCATCATACCGCCGGAGAAAGAAGATGACGCCGTTTCCGAATCCGATGATACGGAAAACGGCAGCAAAAAGAAAAAGAAACGCCGTACACGGAGTGGCAAAGGAAAAACACAGACCGTCATCGAGAAAGACAGGGACTCCGAGCCTATGAAACAGGCGGAAAAAGCAGGCGAGAAAAGGATACGGATCGCTGTGACCGCCCTTAAGCGGCCGGCAATCATAGCTTTCGCACAGGTGCTCGATCCGGGAGCTTACATGGATGGATCATCCGTCTTTGTCACGGAAGAGTGGGCCGGTGCGGTAAAGGACTTTTTGGCAAAGTTATAGTGTGCTGAGTACCAGGACGGGAGTGCTCAACAAAATCTGTGGCAGGATCCCACAGGACTTGTCATCATGGATACCGACTATTTGGTTGTTGGCCGCTGCCGTGCCAACTCATTGCGCGGCGGGAAAACAGGAGTGTTTACAGAACATAACACTGAAAATCCGCCGCCAATCTGCAAAATGTGTAAAGCGGCCAGCACAACCCATAAGTAAAGGTCTTGCGGCGTTATTTTGTCAAAAGGAGACTAAAGATTGGAGGAGAGAGACTTGACAGACACAGATAATTTGTATAGTCAGATTTCAGAACAGATACGTTCTCATTGTGACATACTCCCACCACTTTCGCTAACACTAAGAAATGGGGGCTTCCTGTTCGACAGCCCCTATGGGCTGAGCATAAGCAGGCTATCCCCGCGTGTCCCGCGGTTCTTACGGCAGTCCTTACGGGCTGCCCGTTTGTTTCTGTCTGTTCTATGCCGTCATCAGGAGCCTGCGCCCCTCCTCACGGATATTCACTGCCGCGTTTACATCCCTGTCCATACAATTCCCGCATCCGCAGTGATAGATCCGTTCGTCCAGCCGCAGCTCCTTCTTTACATTCCCGCATCTGCTGCACATCTTGCTCGACGGGAAGAATCGGTCTACCTTTACCAGCTCCTTCCCCTGCTCTCCAAGCTTGTACCTGAGCATCTCGCGGAATGCCCCGTAGCTGTCGTCCATCACGCTCTTCCCGAACTTCAGGCACCGGCTCATCGCCTTCATGTCGATATCTTCCACCGCCGCCGCGTCATACCTGTTCGCGATCTGGCGGCTCAGCTTGTGCAGATAGTCCTTCCTCTGGTTCCTTACCTTTTCATGGCACCGCGCCAGATTCCTTTTCTGCTTTTCATAATTCCGGCTTCCCTTTTTGCAGTGGGACAGTTTCCTCTGCTGCCTCGCAAGCTTTTCCTGTGCCTTCCGGTAATACATCGGGTACTCCGCCCTGCTCCCGTCCGAGAAAACCGCCATACCCCGCATCGCGAAGTCGATCCCCAGGATTTCCATCCCCTCGCTGACCTTTACAGCCGCTTGGTTCTCACTGGCTGTATACTCATACAGTAAGGATGCGTAATACTTCCCGGACCGGTCCATGCTCACTGTGACAGACTTCAGGACACATCCTTCCGGTATCTCCCTGTGACACCGGATCTTCACTTCTCCCGCCTTGGGCAGGCGAAGTTTCCCTCCTTCCAGCCGGATATTCCCGTTCACTACATTTGTCGTGTAACTCTTCCTGCTCCTGTGCTTCGACTTGAACTTCGGGAATCCCGACTTCTCCTCCCGGAAGAACTTCTTATAGGCTGCTTCCAGATGGAGCTGCACATTTGCCAGCGCAAGGGAATCCACCTCCTTCAGCCACGGATACTCCTTTTTATATCCCGCCGGCGTCAGCCGTTTCGTCTTCCCTGTCTTTTCATACATCTCCTTCTTATCCGCAAGCATGTGGTTATACAGGAAACGGCAGCAGCCGAACGTCTTACAGAAAAGTATCTCCTGCTGTCTGTCCGGGTACAGCCGGAACTTATATGCTTTCTGTCTCTTCATTTTTCCCCCTGAGTCTCTATATACTGTCTGATCTTCTCTATGTGGGCTCCTCCTGCCGTCAGCAGGCAGAAGCTCTGGCTCCAGAAGGTCTCTTTCCAGAGCTTTTCTCTGAACTGCGGGAATTCCTTCTTCAGCAGCCGGCTGGATGCGCTCTTATACGCATTGATGAACTTACTGATCTCGCTCTTCGGTTGGCCGCGAAACATGATATGCACATGGTCTTCATCATGGTTCCATTCCTCCAGGGTCAGCCCGTAACGGAGTGCAATATAACTGAATATCTCTTTTGCGCGGTCCGATATCCCCTCATCAAACACTTTTCTCCTGTACTTTACGACCAGAATAATGTGGTAGTACAGGAGAAAAACTGAATGTGCATTGTGGTCATATTTATCTATACTGTCAACAGTTCCTCTATTTCGACTGAAATGGTTTTCCTATTGAAATAAGCATAATACAAACTTGTGTTCCGAACAAGTGTTTTTATGTTTCGATTATTTTTTGATATAGATAGAAAATGGAGAATAAAAGGAGCAGCACCAACAAACGCAATTCATCCCTCCAACTTAGAGGATGGGGGAATTCTTGCCACTAAATGTTAAAAACGAATGCTTTATCTTGTGCCGGGAAGCCCTGGGCGAAAATCATTTTAGTGTGCGCTGAAATCATTTTGGTGTGCAATCAAATCATTTTAGTGTGCAATACAATCATTTTGGTGTGCGGACGGATAAAAACTAAAAGCCCGAAAACCCTCATAAATAAAGGATTTTCGGCACTTTTCCGGCGGCGGCGTATTGTGATAATAGATAATCAATAGATTATCAATTGATTATTAAGCACGCACTCTTTCCAGCGTGCGTGCTTTAACTAAACCTGTAAAAAGAAAACCTCGTTTTGTAATTAGAAGGAATACCACACCACATTTGAACTTGGAATCTTGAGATTAATCGAAAATCAAACAAACTTCAACGCAGTTGCAGATGGCAGTGTTTGACAGTCGGTGGTGCTGTATTGCGCAGCCATCCCGGCCACAAATCTTTATGCTGTGAAAGGTTCTTTACATTGGCAATATTCAAAACATATGGTCATAAGTCTTCCTTTCTTAGATGGTCGCAATTTACACATGCCAGTCGAATGTACGGAACTGGCACAACAATATTACCCTCTCACAGCAGAATTGACCGCCGTAAACACCAAAGACATTCCCATTTCTTACATACTATATATAAGGAAATGATTTTCATACGAAGGAGGATTTGATTATGTGTATAAAAACATGCAGGCGCCTGCTGGCCGCATTTGCCGTTTCGGTTATGATGGCGGCGGCTCCCGTCACGGCATACGCTTCCCCGCTTGACGTAGAGACAGTCAATACCGTCATAGAGCAGCTCCCTGAGAGGGAAGATCTCACGGATGAGGACTACGTAAAGATCAAAGATGCGATGCAGAAATACAGGTCCATGACAAGTGCTGAAAAACTGAAAGTGGTGAATTATGAAAAATTAAAGAAAGACTACGATTGGGCTGTCCAAAGCGGGCTGATCAAGGAAGACAAAATCCCTGAACAGGAAAATGAACATGCGGACGCGGGAAAAGCGCAGCAGTCCCTCGACGAGAGCGGAAAAAAGAAAGACGATGCGACCCAATATGTGTTTTCTATCGACAAAGATAAGGACTCGGCCACGATCATCATACATTACACGACGGATCTGGACGGAGACGGCAATGGAGATATGCCCTCCCTTCTCAATATCACATCGCCAACCGATAAAACATATTCGCTTACGGACACATTAAAGGAAAATACGATCGAGAGCGCAACGCCGGGCGGATCCCGCATGATAGAGTCTTCGTTAAAGAGCAAAGAGGTTGATATGACACTTCTTTGGCAGGAGCGGCTTATTCAGATCGACATAGCGAAAGGCCCTGTTGGAAAATGGAAAATCATGTCGTCAGATCCGGTATATTTCGAAAAGATCTCTTACGCGGGAGCAAGGATGGATATAGAGCCGGAAGACGGCCAGACCAGTGAGGCGGCCGATACCGAACCCGAACAGGTACCCGCAAAAAAAAGCAGCAATGGAAACATCTTTATGATAGTCGTCTTTATTATAGTCGTTATCGCCGTTGTGGCAGCATACGCCGCCAAAAGATTCGGGCTATTGGACAAACGGTTTAAAAAAGATGATGAACCTTCCAAAAGCAAAGATGAAAAAGAAGAAAACAAATCTTCCTATAGTTATAAGGACGAGATGGATGATTATGAGGATCCTCTGCAGGACGAATATACGGATGAGGATGATGTAGATGAAGAGGACGAAGAATACGACGAAGATGACGAATATCTTGACGACGGCGATGAAGGATATTCTGCATATGTAGAAACGGGAAAAACGGGACTGCTGAATCCGGAAGACCGCCCGACGGATAACGGCGGCGGCATGGTGGAAGATGCCGGTGAAGGAGACAGTCCTGAAGATGCCGGAGAAGGAGACAGCCCTGAAGATGCCGGAGGAGATGAAGAAGACTTTTATTTCAGCGGTATGTAAAGGATGCATTGGCATGTTTTAACTTGATGAAAAGTATATAATATGTTATAATATACACATATAAAGACTTATTCAGCGAGGAAATGACATGCAGACACTTAAGGCAAACGAATCACAGGAGCAGGCTGTCCGTGCGATAAACGGCCCGGTCATAGTTGTCAGTTGCCCTGGCAGCGGCAAGACAACAACCCTGATAAGGCGTATCCACCATATGGTGGAATCCGGTATACCGGCAGACAGGATCCTTATGGTAACATTCGGGCGCGCTGCCGCAAGGGACATGCAGGAGAGGTACAGGCAGATATATGGGACAAATCCGGGAGTAACATTCCTCACCATTCATTCACTGTGCTACAGCATCCTCTGCATCTACGCGGGATATGACCGTAGCAGCAGTATTTATCCCGAAAACGACCGCAACAACTTCATCCTTGAGAGGATCCGTGAACTGCCCAATATCGGTGATGCCTTTTCCATGGCAAGGGATGTGGGAAGCGATATTTCCTATATGAAAAACATTGATGTTCCGCTTTCCGAATACTCGCCCCGCAGCTGCGATAAAGAAACATTTGAAGATATTTATAAAGCCTATGAGGCCGAAAAGGATTCCCTCGGGAAGCTCGACTACGATGATATGCTGATCCGGTGCCGCGACCTCCTTGCCCGCATGCCGGATGTCCTCGAAAAAATAAGAGAGAGATTCCAGTATATCCAGTGTGATGAATACCAGGACACCAACCGTGTCCAGTGGGACATTCTCCGCATGATCGCCGGCCCGAAAGCGAATATATGCGTAGTCGGCGACGACGACCAGTCGATTTACCGGTTCCGGGGAGCGGACAGCAGTATCATGCTGGGCTTCATGGAAGAAATGAAGGACAAAAATCCTCAGATGATCATGATGAGTACAAACTACAGGTGTGCTCAGAAGATCGTAGACATCGCAGACTCCTGCATCCGTTTTAACCGCGTGCGCTTTGACAAGGAATTTGTCTCCGAGCGCGGCAAAAATGGCGAAGATGGTTTTGTGGAATATAAAAAGAATCTTACAGCGCAGGCACAGATGCAGGCCGTCGTAGACGGCATCCGGATCGCCCACGACGCGGGAATCCCCTATAAGGAAATGGCGATCCTGTTCCGGACCAATAAGCAGGCGGAAGCTCCGGTCCAGACGCTCGCGGCGGCAAACATCCCCTTTAATTCAACAGAGTCGGTAAGGACGATCTACGACTCATGGATGTTCGAGGATATCCTGTCCTATATAAACCTTTCTATGGGCAAAGATACAAAGGAGAATCTCCTGCGTATTCTCAACAGGCCCAACAGATATTTAAAAGCCGCCATGTTCCGCAATGTGCCATACACCAATGATGACATGATGGGAGCGCTGCGCTATCTTAAAGGAGAACCGGAATGGCGCAGGGCGGGGGCAGAAAAACACATGCGCCGTCTGCTCCGGTGTTTCGGCCCCGGAAAAGCAGGCATGAACACTTCAACAAAGGATCTGTTTGAGCGCCTGATGGGTGATGAAGGGATCGGATACGACAAATATGTCCGGGACACGGCGAGGTTTACAAGAAAGGATGAAAAAGAACTGCTCGACAGTTTTTCACTCCTGAGGTACGAAGCGGAGAGGTTTCCTACAGTCAAGGAATGGCTTGCCCATGCAGCCCGCATCCGCCATATAGCAAGGGAAAACAACAAAAAGAATGACAAGGACGGCGTGATGATCGCGACTATGCACAAGTCCAAAGGCCTTGAGTGGAAAGTCGTTTTTATTATCAATGTAAATGACGGTTCTGTCCCGTCCCGTGAGTCCATAACACCCGATGAAATCCAGGAGGAGAGGAGACTCCTCTATGTGGCAATGACAAGAGCAAAAGACAGGCTCTATATCTACAGCACAGGGCAGGAATCACCGTTTATGATGCAGACAGAAAATGCGCTTCGTGTAAAATACCAGCCCAAGGTTACAAAGAAACTGGCCGGCACGGGAGTCATCCACCGCGTATACGGAAATGGCAGAATAAAGGGATACGCACGGGATAACGTCATTATTGCTTTCGAGGACGGGAAAGAGAGGCGTTTTCAGTTCCCTGACACATTTATTGACGGCTCCCTGCGGTATGTATAAGAAAAGGGGCCGGAAACGGCCTCTTTTTTGAAAGGAAATAAATGCACTTATCAGAATTCGGACTGCCGGAAACGGATGTGGCAGCTCTTAAAAAGAAAAACATTTACACAGTAAACGACCTGCTCCTGAGGTTCCCCAGGCTTTACAGGGATTACAGGAAGGTTATGATTATCGGGGACTGCAAACCTGACAATTACTGTGCTGTCCAGGGAACACTTGTGTCTACTGATGTCCGTAAAGGCGCATCTTCATGGTATCTGCGCCTGTCATTTCTTTCGGGAGGCCGGAGCTTCGATGCAGACATGTTTCTCGCTGGCTCCAGTTTTTATGTCCGAAAACAGTACCTCCCTTATGTAGGTAAGGAACTTGTCATGACCGGAAAGGTGTCATATGACACAGGGCGGGAATATTACATGTTAAATCCGGAGATCACCCCGAAAGAAGAGTTTATCCCCAGCATTCGCACCATTTACCCTAAGAACGGGACAATGCCTCAGGATCATTTCGACTTTTGGGTGCGTAAGGCTATGGAAGGACAGGGCGAGATACTGGAAGAAGAAATCCGCAGGGCAGCGGGACTTATGCCATACGGGGAGGCTCTGGCCTGTATGCATTATCCGAGAACAGTAGAGGAAATTGAAAAAGCGAGGAGACAATTTGTCTTTTATGACCTTCTGTGGTTTGAGATCTGCAGGAACAGGTCAGAAGCAGGGCTTCCACAGGAAACATCAGTGCGGTTCACAAAGACAGGCAAGATGAAAGATTTTGTGAACCAGCTCCCATTTCCCATGACTGCGCTTGACCAAAACAGAAAAAACGGATCTCCGAACGGAGGGCAAAAAGATGTTCTGATGTACCTCGCTGAAAAAGCCGCATCCGGGAGGCGAATCGAGGCCGTGATCGAGGGGGATGTAGGGTGCGGGAAGACTGTCGTAGCCGGCGCCCTCGCCGTACTGGCAGCGGAAAACGGATACCAGGCAGCAGTTGTAGCGCCCAAAGTTGTCCTTGCAAAACAGCATGCAGAAGAAATCAGCGGGTGGTGCAGCGCACTTGGCATTTCATATGAGATCGTGGTCGGTATTCCCAAAAATGCAAAAGAAAGGAAAGAACGTGCTGCTGCACTCAAAAGAATAAAGTCAGGGGAAAGTCGTGTGATAATCGGCACCCGAGCGGCTTTTAGCGAAAGCGCCGAATACAGCAATCTTGGCCTCGTCATCATTGATGAGGAGCAGCAGCTCGGCGTCGACCAGAAAAACAATATAAGAAGGAAAGCCCTCCCGGATGCCCATTACATTGAAATGTCCGCAACGCCTGTTCCGCGAAGCCTTGCTATGGCAATATATGGCAGCAGGGAGGTCTGCCGGATTACAAAAAAACCTGCCGGGCGCAAGAGGGTTTTGAATGCCAGGGGTACTTACGATGGGAAGGACGTCCTGAAGGCGTTTGTAACAATCAGAAAGCAGCTGGATAAAGGCCGCCAGTGTTATGTGGTTGTCCCGATGGTAAATGACAATAAGGAAGCGGGTATTGATGGAATCAAAAAGACGGCCGCCAGGTATGAAAAGTGCTTTGCCCCGCTCGGCTATAGGGTCGTAACCGCCGACGGCAAAATGAGTACGAAAGCTTTCAATGAGTCGATTGAGGCATTTAAAGAAAATCGCGCACAGATCCTAGTGGCAACGACAGTCGTAGAAGTCGGCGTGAACGTACCCAATGCGTCAGTGATCGTGATTGAGAATGCGGACCGCTTCGGGCTTGCTCAGATGCACCAGTTAAGGGGGAGGGTGGGACGCCGTGAATATGACTCCTATTGTATCATGCTGACTGATGACAGGGAAAATGAACGGGTAGAAACAATGCTCCATGTTACGGACGGTTTCGAGATCGCCGAAAAAGATATGCTTCTTAGAGGCTCCGGAGATGTGAATGGCTCACGACAGAGCGGTCAGGACAAATATATTACAGAAGCGATCCTTTATCCGGATATTCATAAAAAAGCGAAGGAAACGGCACTGCTCTGTGACGGGGAAAGCAAAAACGGACATTTTCTTTCCCTTGCCTATAAGGAGCATCTGAAATATGAAGAAAGCGAGGATTAAAAAATGCTGCGGAAAACAGTATTTATCATCATATGGGCACTGGCTGTGCTTACAGGATGCGGAAAGAAAGAAGATGCAGGTGCATCACAGACAGCATCGACTGCGGCGCAAGAGCAGGAGGAAGTCGTAGTTTCAGGCCACGGACGCGAGCAGTCGAACGTGTACAGCACGGCCAAAGACAGCCGCGATGAAAAACCCGCGGACACAGATGCGGCGCGAGAGCGCATCCTGTCCGTACTGAATGAAGAATATGCGGATGCCCTGCAGCCGTATCTTGAAAATATGAGGGCGATAGAAGTCCCGGCACTCGAAGGGGTGAACAACGGGCATACATCTGCTATGGCCGATATAGAGAGCGGCAGGGAACAGGACCTTGGGCAGATACTTGAAGACATATTCGGCCCTGCCCGCAGTGCAGATGGTTCAGCACCGCCATTTGACGGTGACAGTATTGTAGAGGAGATGCTCCGCTCGGGAACAGACCATCAATACCGCACATCTATGCCGCTGGAAAGGCAGGGTCTTCTCACACTGGAAGTATATACAACAAAAAACGAGGGCTTTACCCGTCTTTACCTGTATGTGTACTGAGGATTGGGGATGGTAAACAATATATACAACACGATAGACTCCCTGTACGAGGCCTTTGATAAAGGGGATTATGATTATGTAGACCGCCTCCTCGGAGTCAACAGCGGCCACCTCGCCCGGCATGTAGCTATGTCGGAAAAGGATATGCTGTCCCGTATCATAGACGAAAGGGATCAGGCAAGTCTTGGGGTAACATCATTCTGCGACAGGGATAAGATGTATCTTCATATCGTTTCTGCGATCGACAGGTATGCGGAAGACATCGATATGTGGCGTATGGATTATAACAGTCCAATGCGTCTGCTGCTTGACTGTGACATGAGGGAGCAGACTGGATACGGCCTGACAAATAAACTGCAGAAAGTGACCACAAACAGCATTCGCCTTGTTCTCGAAAAGGACGCCCTGTCATATACCGGCTTCAGTCTTTGCACTGCATATCCTGAGATAATAAGCGCAAGGTCAGTATCCATGCAGGAAAAACTTTCTCCGGAAAATGTAGCCGTCAGGTATCCGGACATATTTGTAAATGACATGCACAGGGCTGCTTTTTCTTTCCGCAATATCCGTACAGCAGCGGTATACTATGGTGAGAGAAGAGACAACGGCGAACCGTTTGTTGGAGTCAGGTTTCCGGCAGGCCCGGATGGAAGCCGCGTCACAGCGCATATTGGAAGGGACGGACCGGTAAGGCTGAGCATAAAAACGGTGGATAACAGGCGGCATGCCGTCAGCATGTTCGATTTCAGCAAGGCTGACCCTTCCGGGGCGGCGTTCCTTATGCAGGTAAAAAACCGCTGTACAAAGTATATCCGGGAACGGGAGAAGTCTCTCTTAAAAGATAAATCACTGTCAAAAGGCATATCGCGGGAGTGATCCCGTTAAAGAGCAGAAGCGTCTGCGGGAGGAAAAATGTCATATTCGGAAAAGAGAAAAATATTTTTAGAAAGAAATAAAGGAAGGGAGATCAGCCGCGACATGGTTCGGGTCCGCGATAATAATGCTTATACTGCCATCGGGAAAGTCCCTGCGGAAATGTTTGTTATCCCACTGCTTAAAACATGGGATATTGAATATGAGGTTTATGAAGGGGATGAAATCACGCCGGATATGCCGCAGCAATGCATCAGCGGGTTTATGCCGCAGCCACGGTATGTCGTCATCTGTTCGAGGGCAGAGCCGGAAGACCTGCGGCTTCTGCAGGATCTTACCTACGGATGGGAATTCCGAAACAAGATGAGAAATGCGATGGATCAGGCATACGTGCCGTTGATCACGGTAGCAGAAGAATAACAAAGACGCACAGGGGAGAGGGATAACCTTTCCCCTGTTTTCGTTTTTCCTGAAAAAAACAGCCGAAACCGGTTCAAAGTATAATGATGCAAAGATAATGATACATATTTGGAGGTTTATCAATGGCATCTTATATTCCTTATGTTATCGAACGGACAGGCAGCGGCGGAGAACGATCGTATGATATTTTTTCCCGGCTCCTTAAGGACAGGATCATCCTCCTCGGTGGAGAAGTGACTTCTCAGAGTGCGGAACTGATCGTTGCCCAGCTTCTTTTTTTGGAGTCCGAGAACCCGGACGAAGACATCCAGTTCTATATCAACAGCCCCGGCGGATCCGTGACAGCAGGCCTTGCGATCTACGATACCATGCGGTTTATAAAATGTGATGTTTCCACGATCTGTGTTGGCCTGGCGGCGAGTATGGGTTCTTTTCTTCTCGCCGGTGGGACAAAGGGAAAGCGCTATTCCCTTCCAAACTCTGAGATACTGATCCATCAGCCCCTTGGCGGTGCCCAGGGACAGGCGACGGACATTATCATCGAGGCGGCCCATATCCAACAGACCAGGGAAAGGCTTAACCGCATCCTGTCGCAGAACACGGGAAAAGCGTACGAACAAGTGGTGGCAGATACAGACCGTGATAACTGGATGTCTGCAGATGAGGCTCTGGAATACGGTATCATAGACAATATCTACACATCCCGCAAGCAGCTGTATATGTAAGCATCACCAGTTTGCAGCTGATTTGTAACGGGATACAGTGTTTTTGTAATTAATTTACGTAAATCGGTATGTCTTTTCTTACATATTTATTATAGAGGAAAAATTATGACAAAGCATAAGACGGGTGCCCTGAAAGGGTCTTTGTTCGAGGCGATGATCAATGAGACAAACGATTTGTATAGGGAACAGGGACTTGCCCTCGTGCAGAAAATCCCTACGCCGATAGTTCCTGTAAAACAGGATCACAAACGCCATGTGATCACGCTTGCCTTCTTCGAGCAGAAGAGCACGGTCGATTATATCGGCGCGGCTTGCGGATCTCCGGTATGTTTTGATGCTAAAGAGTGTATCTACAAGTCATATCCCCTCAAAAATATTCCTCAACATCAGATCCGGTATATGGATGATTTTCAAAAACAGGGAGGGATAGCATTTCTCCTTGTCTGCCGCAAGGGAGATGATGGGGATACCTTCTATTATGTACCGTTCAGGCACATTCAGAAATTTCTCACCAGGGCACAGAACGGCGGACGCAAAAGTTTTTCGTTTGCAGAACTGGACGACAAGTGGGCTTTCACAAAAAACGATCAGTTTCCAGTTCCCTACCTTGATATGATCGCGCTTGATCTTTTTGAAAACCATTGAGCGGATCTCACATAAGCCAATACACTGCTGATAATCACGAAGAAAGGAATTTGCAATTGGTCGATACATCGAAATTCACGGACTATATTGCTCGTATTACAGATAATGATGCGCCTACCAGTAACGTGTTTCTGCTGGAAGGTATGATACGGTCCATGGTCAGCATATCAGGCGAACACAGAACAGAAGAGACGGAGGCAGGAAAAGAAACTCTGTTTGAGGAGGAAGTTCTGGCCCCGCTGTGTGCGGACCTGCAGGAAAGCGGAACGGTACAGCTGCTTCCTCAAAAAGACGGAAGGCTTTACCGCAAGGAGCCTCTCGACAGACGCAGGAACGGTTACAGGTTCGTGTGGAAAAGCGCCGCAAAATAACTAACAGCATATATAAGGCGCGGCATTGGGAAAGGACGATGTGTATAACATTTTTTCTCGTTCCATTAAAAAGAAAGAGCATACAGATAAGGAGGTGATTACAAATGGATCAGCAGATCAGCCGTAGCCAGCTCACCCGGCAATGGGTGGACGAATTTGCAAGGTGCGGCCGGATAAGCTATGAAATCGCTGGAAAAACAGCCATGTTTTCAGATCCCACGACCAGTGTCGGCGGCGAGAAGATTTCTATGGAGATACCCAGCTACGGCGCAGTCAAATGCATTACAAAAAACATTTTTTGGAAACCGGCGATCGATATTAAGATTTTACGTGTGCGTGTAATGAACCCGATCAGGATGACCGGCGAGGGCGTCCTGATGCTCGGATTAAACGGTGAGAGGGACAGAACGTATCACACATACCTGCAGAACGTAAAGTATCAGGTGGAATTTACTTTCGACTTTAACCGCCACCACCCGCAGTTTGCCTCCCAGTGGGGAAACACACAAAAATATCTTAATGAGATCGTCCGGGCGATAATCATGGAAGGCAGGCATGAACCGTACCTGGGCAAATCTGAGTGCGTCCCCGCTTATATACGCCCCTGCCGATTTGGCGAGGGAGAGGGTTATTACGATCATTCCGGTACCAAATCATTTGGATATCTGAAATGGGGGCTGACATATCCGGACGAAGCTTATGATAAGGAATCAGAAGGCTGCATAACAGACCATATATGGCCGGCAGAAATGGTGGACGGCATTATAACATATCCCCCGCCGGGCGACTGCCTGCGCCGCAAGATCCGCGACGCAGAGATCACATATTTCCCGGACCGCTCAAAAGGAGAAGAAAATGCCGATATTTAATGACCTATTAAAGGCCTACAACGTGGTCGAGATCCATGGGCATCCTATGATCGTCTTCCCGTCCATATGGCATGAGGTCAAACCTGCAAACGCGGAAGTGACGATTGACACGGAAGGAAAGCTTGTAAGCATCCGCCCCCTGCAGAAATGGTACATAAAAAAGGGAGAGGACGGAAAGGACGTCCGGCTTCGTGGGGACAACGAAGCAGTTACGCCGGTGACGCTCTACAGTGAATGCAGATCAGGTTCTACGGCCCAGCCGCGCCCGTTGTCTGATAACTGCAAGTATCTGATCAGGGATCCGGAAGATTCCAAGTATTATGACTCTTATATGTCACTGCTGCATGCCTGGGACGACTACGCTGGTGGAAATATAAAGATACAGGCCATCATAGCCTATATATCTTCCGGGCATATCATGACAGACCTTGCGGAAGCGGGATTGGCTGACGCAAAGGCAGATGACCTGCGCAGCCAGCTGGAAAAAACAGCAGTGCGCTTTGTGGTCAAAGACGGGGACCGGCTGTGCAAACTATGGGAAGACGAAGAGCTTATCCGGTCTTGGGACGAGTATATGGAAAACATGTACGCAGCAGATGTCCTTGATACTGTAACAGGCACATACGGGCATCCGATCCACAAGCATCCTAAAAACATCCTTCCAGCCAATGCAAATGGCAAACTGATCAGTACAGCCGTCAACGAGGGAAGCCTGCTCTATATGACAGGAGACCGGTACACCGACACATCGCAGGCTCCGCCCGTAACATGGGAGACCTCTGTAAAAGTGCACCGTATGGCTAGATGGTTATGCAATAATCGGGCAATACGCATTGCCGGCAGAGAACATACGACCTACTGGGTCTGTTTTTCGGGTGAAGACCCGACACACATCGATTTTGACATTCTGTCTCAGGAGACCGGGATCGACGGACCCACGGAATATGTAAATATCCTGCGGGATGCGATATTAGGTAAGGAATTCAATGTCCCGGACGGTCAGGTAATCATAGCCGCGTTTGACTACAGCTCCAAGGGCAGGGACGCCATCACATACTATCAGTCTGTTGATTCGGAAGCATTTTTCCGCGGACTTATGAGATGGCGGGAGTTATACCGCACTGTTACCGATTCCGGATATTATTATCCCTCTCTGTACCGTATCGTTCAAAACGCCTACGGACACTATGATCCCAGATCCGGCGGGCTGGCTGTGAATGATGTGATAATGCGGAAACAGCTTAACAGACTGATAGCCTGCATGCTGGAGAGCCGACCGGTCCCCGACGATATAGTCCATCAGGCAGCCATCAATGTCAAAGCGGTGGCACATGCAGAAGACGTCAGGAATTACGTCATGCTTAATGCTTACACCTTGCTTACGGCCAAAGCCAGCATGTCCGGTGTAAAAATGACGATGACTGATGATAAGCAGAGCAGATCTTATCTATATGGGAGACTCCTTGCGCTTTACGATCGCATTGAGAAAGCAGGGATATACAAACACAGCCTAAATCGTAAGACAAAAAACGACCGGCAGACCAACGCAGTCAAGATGTGGAATGCCTACGTCACACATCCTGCCGTAACAGCGCCTCTGTTGCACGACAAAGTAATGCGCGGATATATCCGCTACCTGTCCAAGACCAGTGCCGCCTATTACAAACGGCAGATAGAGGACATCTATGATGTATTGTCCATAGTCGAGACGGCAAATGATAAAAACAACCCCCTCACCGATGATTATATCATCGGATACACGCATCAGCAAAAAGCCAGAAAAAAGGGAGAAACCGAACATGAGTAACATCGACGTATCTTATTGCCCCAGAGTCGCATTTGTCATCCTGCTGCAGGTCAACAATGCAAACCCCAATGGAGACCCCCTGCAGGGCAACATGCCCCGCACGACCATGGACGGATATGGGAAGATGACTGCCGTATGTGTCAAACGCAAGATCCGAGACAGGCTTCAGGAGATGGGACAGCCTATTTATATCGTGTCTGACAGCAGAGCAGACGATGGATACAAGTCGATCAACAGCCGTATCGCAGGCAATCCTGCGATTGCGGACGCGATCAAGAAACGCGACAAGGATGCTGTCCGTGAAGCACTCCTGGAATCCTATATAGACGCAAGAGCATTTGGGGGAGTTATCGCCGGATTTAAAACTAAAAAGGGCGATGGCCTTTCCGTAGGAATCCGCGGCGCCGTATCGATCTACGACGCTATAAGCGTGTGCCCTGTAATGATCACAGAAGATCAGATCACTAAGAGCGTCAACCAGGAGGGTGATACGGGCGAGATGAGTTCTGATCGTTTTGGGACAAGGTACACAGTTGATCACGGCCTTTATGTGATCAAGGGCACTGTCAATCCCTATTTCGCCGAGAAAAACAGGCTCACAGAATCTGACTGGAAAAATGTCAGAAAGGCTCTCCTCAACCTGTGTGAAAACGACGAGTCCTCTGCCCGTCCTGCCGGCTCGATGGCAGTCAGAAAAGCGATATTTTGGCATGGCGATATGACCAATAACGGCATTTCGCGGCTTTTCGACTCAGTAAAGATCAGCGTAAAAGAGGACATATCCATACCTGCGTCCTACAGCGATTATGATGTGACGATCGACAGTCTGGACGGAATTACCCCCGAAGTGATCGATATTTAAAGCATCTTGCAGGTGCGAATACCCATTGCTAATTTCATGTTAGGGAGATTCGCACCTGTAAAAGCTGTTAAAAACGATTTTTGCGATAAAAACCAAGAAAACTAAGCAGCATGACTGCAAAGCGATTTGTCGCAGATGCATAAAAGCATTATTTCTGAGCGCAAATAATTATTTAAAAATGCTGTCGCGCCCCGTGCGGGCGCGTGGATTGAAGTAGAAGACAGGATACGGCGAAATCATCGCATCTGGTCGCGCCCCGTGCGGGCGCGTGGATTGAAGTAGACATCCTGTCAGCCCATGCGCTCATGTCATGGTCGCGCCCCGTGCGGGCGCGTGGATTGAAGTAGCCATATCTTGGATACAGTGTATTATAATAACGTCGCGCCCCGTGCGGGCGCGCGGATTGAAGTTATCTCCCAGCATTATCCGTGTCGCTCCGTCAAGTCGCGCCCCGTGCGGGCGCGTGGATTGAAGTCACATAGGGCTTTCCTTCTTCGCAACGAGGTAGTCGTCGCACCCCGCATGGGGTGCGTGGATTAATTTCGCTTAAGATGCCCACAATTCATGTAGGCGCATGGATATCACTACACAGTAAACAGCGGCCGCCGGCCGTTATTGAAAAAACTACAAATTTATCAAAGAAAGGAAAATTATGAACAGAAAAGAAATGATCAAAGCAGTATCAGAAAAAGCGCAGATGTCAGATAAAGATGCTGGTAAGGTCCTGGATGCCATCACTGAGGTGATCAGCGCGGAACTTTCGTCCGGCGGAAAGGTGCAGCTCGTTGGTTTTGGCACATTTGAGGTGTCTGAAAGAGCCGCGCGAAAAGGTCGCAATCCACAGACAGGAGAGGAGATTGACGTCCCGGCAACACGTACGCCAAAGTTTAAAGCAGGAAAAGAACTTAAGAACGCGGTCAAGATGTAAGGTATGCTGGAGTGAACTGTTTCTGCATATTTTCGGATTATACGCCTCTAACGCTGGATGACTGGATCCATCTGGATGCAGACCAACGAAAGTGGGAGATTCATTTCCGCGTAAATAGCAAAATATAGCCAAAACATATACTTTTTGAGAGGTTTTGGCATATATACGGTATTTGTGAGTAAAGAGGTGCGATTGGACGTGCCTCTTTTTTATTATTTTTGATTCCGTACATATATGTTTTGTAATCAATAACCGAAAACTGGAAGGCTAAAAGAAAGGAGGACCGAAACCAATTTAACAAGAGGACTGAAGAAACTTGTTGTAACATTTGATATTTATTTTTTAAGGAGCAAAAATGACAAAAGCGGACAAATATTTAGTAAACGACATTCACAACATTTTCGAAAACGGCTATAAGGACGTTAATCCGCGCCCCAGGTATGAGGATGGCACGCCGGCTTACACCATCAGCGTTAACCATGTAATGAGAAAATATGACCTCAGCAAGGGGGAGTTCCCCATCTGCACCCTGCGACGTCAGGCGTGGAAAACAGGCATCCGTGAAATATTTACGATCTACCAGCACCCCACAAATGTTCTCTCCGAAATGAAGGAGATGGGCGTAACATGGTGGGACCCCTGGGATATCGGCGACGGCACGATCGGTCAGCGTTACGGTGCAACAGTCAAACGCTATGACCTGATCAACAACCTGATCGAGGACATCAAAAAAGACCCCTATGGCAGGAGAAAAGTCGTGTCTCTTTGGCAGGATACAGACCTCAAGGAAACGAAAGGCCTCGCCCCCTGCTGTTTTCTGACCATGTGGAACGTGCGCGGAGAATATCTTGACATGTGCATGATACAACGCAGCGGCGACATGCTGACAGCTTCCGGCGCGGGCGGGATCAATGAAATCCAGTACGCGGCGCTTCTTATGATGATCGCGAGGGTGACCGGCTATGAGCCTGGTGTGTTCACGCACTTTGTCGCCAATGAACAGATCTATGACCGCCATATGGACAATGCGCGGGAGCTGCTGCAGCGCGCCGAAATGGCAGCCGACAGACAGAACCCCGTTCTTGTTCTTAACAAGGAAAAGGGCTGCAGGTTTGAGGACATCACGATTGAAGACTTTGAGATGGTGGATTACATTCCAATGAAACCTCAACTCAAATTTGAACTGGGAATTTGATAAAACAGTTCATTTATAAAAGTCAAAGTTGGAATTAAGGGGCAAAAAGGCCCAATGATCGTGGGAGCGGAGCATTCGTGAGCAGGCTACAAAAGAGCACCGGGAAACCGATGCTCTTTTTCTTATCCGGTCTAAAGATTCGAAAAAGCAAGTCGTTATGAATCACCACGCCATGCAACGCGACGGTCCTATGGGCGATGGCATTTTACTGTGCTGTACGAACCTCCACCCCCATGCGGTGCTGAGCCGCATCCTATGGAGGTGGTACTCTGCTGCTTTGCTTTATAGAAAACAGTTTTAGAAAAAATTGGATAGACATCCATCCACGGTTAAAACCGTGTTTTTTAAAAAAGTACTGCAATCATCACTGAACAGGGGTGCTTTTCTTACATAATTATTATAGAGGGGCGATGCTGATGATTGCTCTGTGAAGGCTGAAAATGACAGTGCCGCATTCTCGTGACTTCAGTCATGAGTAAGGCGCTGCAGGAACAGAAGAGTAACCGATTTAATTTTCGGCTTGTTTATTAAAGAAAGGAGGTGCCTGCCGTGAAGCAGATGTCAACATACTCTGTAAAGGTCAGCCGCTCTGCTGACATAAAGAAAGCTCTGTCTGCTACGACAGACATCTACCGCAGGGCAGTGGACTTCTTCATCGGGGTCTGTGACGGGGAGTGGGATACAGTCTCCGCCGGGAAAGGCCCTAACGGGAAAGTCAACGCAGTTGAGTCCCTTACGGTCAGGACAAAGAAGAGACCGTCAGTACCATACGACTTCGGGAAGGGCTTTTACAAGTTTCCCAGCTACCTCAGGCGGGCAGCCATAGCGGAAGCTGCAGGAAAAGTCTCTTCCTATAAGTCCAACATGGAGAACTGAAAGTCATCTGACCCGCATACCCGCGGAAAACGCCCCGGGTACCCGAAAGCAGGGTATGTATACCCGGCTATGTACAGGGACGGGATGTTCGTACGTACGGGAACGTATACAGCTTCCATAAAAGTCTATGCACGGAACACATGGGACTGGATGGACATAAGCCTCTGCAAGGGGGATGTGGACTACATCCTTCGCCACTGCGGCAGCAGGAAGGAATGCGTCCCCACCCTTCAGAAGAGGGGAAAGCTGTGGTACCTGGACTTCGCTTTCGAGGAAAGGATAACACTGCCGGATACGGAAGCATCAGCAAGGAGGATCCTTGCGGTGGACCTGGGCATCTTAAGTGCCTGCACCTGCTCGGTCATGGAAGCGGACGGCACGGTCACGGGGAGGAAGTTCTTAAGGCTCCCCGGAGAGAACGACCGTCTCACCAGGGCCATCGGCAGGATAAAGAAGGCTCAGATGCACGGGGCACGCAGGATGCCGCGGCTCTGGGCAAAGGCAAAGGGTATCAACGATGACATCGCCGTTAAGACGGCGGAGTTCATCGTAAAGACGGCGGTCCTGTACGACGTTGATGTCATCGTCATGGAGCACCTGGACGTCAGGGGCAAAAAGCGCGGTTCAAAGAAGCAGCGCCTTCACCACTGGCGGGCCATGTACGTACAGTCCATGGTGACGCTAAAGGCCCACCGTGAGAGGATCCGCGTATCGACTGTCTGCGCATGGAACACCAGCCGCCTCGCCTTTGACGGCTCCGGCCGCGTAAAGCGCGGCAGGGAATCGGAGAAGACGGAAGGCGTCTACAGCATATGTGAGTTCAGTACGGGAAAGGTCTATAACTGTGACCTGAACGCGTCATACAACATCGGCGCCCGGTATTATATCCGGGAGATACTAAAGTCTTTGCCGGCGACGGCAAAGCAGCGGCTGGAGGCAGAAGTCCCTTCGGCCTGCAGGAGAAGCACCTGCACCTTATCCACGCTCATTAGCCTTAGTGCGGCGCTCGCTGCTGCGGCAGCGTGAGGCTGAGCTTTGGCCCTATGGTGGAAAGGCAGTCCGATCCCCCTAAAGGGGAACCTGCCTCATGGCAGGCATTAGGAAGCACGCGGATTAATCCGTGTGAGGCTTCACTTCCCAAATATATTTGTCCCCACGACAACGTGCTCTTTTGTTGTAATACAGTTTTAAAGTTTTATATACAATTTTCGGACAGCAAAAAATCCCATAAATAAAGGCTTTAAGGGACTATTTGGTGGATGTTTTGGGGAATTTGGTGGATGTTTTGGGGCTATTTAGTGGATGTTTTGGGGAACTATTTGGTGGATGTTTTGGGGGATTTGGTGGATGTTTTGGGGAACACTTCAGAGCGATGTCAGAGTAAGAGACTTGATTTGGTGGATGTTTTGGGGAAAACTGCTTTTCCCTCGATTATTTGGTGGATGTTTCAGGAAAACTGTCTCGCAAATACCAGATAACTGTGCTATTTGGTGGATGTTTTGGGGAAAGTATCTCGTAACAAGCCTGATTACTGGGTTATTTGGTGGATGTTTTGGGGAAAGTATCTCGTAACAAGCCTGATTACTGGGTTATTTGGTGGATGTTTTGGGGAAGCAATTATGCAAAGCCCGTTTGCTGGGTTATTTGGTGGATGTTTTGGGGAAGTACGATGAACGATTTAATAATCTACGGTAATGATTTCAATAAACTCGATCTTGGTGAATTATCAAAAGTCTCCATGAACCTTCTCATGGCACTTTGCTCAAAACTCAAGGATCAGGGCGGACGGCACATAATAATAGGATTCGACGAACTGAAAGTTCTTGCAGAGTATAAGCATAAAGGAAACCAGTCAGAAGACTTTCCTATGGCTTTGGAAACAATGATAGACCAGCTGCTTAAGGTGAATTCTGAAATCATAATCAGGAAACCAAGTGGAAAAAGAATAATCTATAGATTCGACCTTTTCCCGACCTTTATCATCAGCGAAGAGGATCAGACGTTGGAAGTCGCCGTAAATATAGATTTTCAATTCCTCCTGAACGACCTCAAAGATTACACATCACTTGAACGTAAAGAATTTATGGCTCTAAGGTCTAAGTACTCAAAAACGCTTTACCGGCTCCTGAGACAATGGAAATCAGTCGGAAGACTGACCGTTGGGGATGGCGGACAGGAGTATTCCATCGAATCCTTCAAAAGGAAAATGGGGATGCCGGACAGTTATACGACAAGGGATATAAGTAAATGCGTAGACAAGGCTGTAGATGAAATCAATAAATTGAACAATGGAAAGGGCAGTATAAGAAATCTGCGTTGTGAAAAAGTATATGCGAAACAGCGCGGGAAACCGTTATGCAAACTGATATTTACATTCGTAAAAGTCGAAAAGAACAATGCGATACAGGGTGATATAGCCGAAGATCTGATCTATCAGGTAGTAAAAGAAACGCTGAATATTAAAAAGGAACTGAGATTTTCAGACGAAGACGTGATGGCTGTTTTCCGTGCTGCAAAAAAGAATAGCCTTGATCTGATGGAAGTTAAACGAAGGATATATTACGGCCTCTTAAAGAAACCGGAAGAGATAAAAAAAACAAGAACCGGTTATATCATATCCCTGATGTCTAATTTCAACCCGCCTGTACAGGAAATCGGGATGAATAATTTTAACGAATTCGAACAGAATAAATATGATTTTCACAATCTTGAAAAGGAATTGATCGACAATCATGTAGAAGAATCAGATTCGAAGGAAACGGGTCAAAAAAATAAGGAGTAAATCATGTTCAGAAAATATATTCTCGTTATTCTGGCCGTCATGCTCACCATGTCCACTGCCTGCGGCTGCGGCAAAAAGGCTCCTGAACCCGAGCCGGCGCAGGAAGCAGAAGAGGAGGTCATCGTGTCTGGCGTAGGGGAAGAAACGGCAGAGGGTATCAGCGTCGGAACAGATGATTATGCCGAGGATCCCGACACCCTCGGGGGGCTGCCGGTGATCATGGGCGACTATGACATTAATGACTGTGTCGCTATAGAAGGCCTTGAGGAAATAGATACGGACGGCCTGTCTGATAGCCAGCCGGAGTACGAGGATGCAAGACTTTCAATACTGTTCCGATCCAATGCGGTAAAGCTTTCCGATCCGGACGCATGGGTTGAACTGGGCGATCTTGTTAATGTAGATGTATGTGCCTTCATAGATGGAAAATACAATGATAATTATTCACGCCTTTTCGAAGATGTGCGCGTAGGAATGGGGACAGAGGAAAAAGAGATCGAAGATGCCCTGCTGGGCATGTATGTAAAGCAGGAGAAGGAATTCGATAAGACATACGACGAAGAGGACAATTACCTGGGGCTTGGCGGAAAGACCGTCCATTACCGGGTGGTACTTTATTCCATTTCCCGCCCGCAGGAACCGGATGAGACGCAGATCATGAGGGAATTGGAAAAAATGCGGAAAACTGCCGATGCGGGGGCCGAACAGGAACAGCTTGCCAGGATTTGGGAACTGGTCATGCGGCGAACGGAGATCAAGGCGTACCCGGAGATATTCGTAAGAAAGGCCCGCGCGGAATATGAACAGCGTGAACTCCGGTCAGAGCCTCTGGAAGATTACCTCAACAGGACCGGAACAACAAGAGCAGAGTTTAAGGAATATGAAGACGCCTATGCACAGCAGCATGCAGCAGAAAAACTGGCCATTGCGCTTCTTTGCGAGAGATTTGGTATAGACGAGAATGACCCGGTCTGCCGTCGTTATGCAATGTCCGAGGCGTACGACCCGGACGACCCGGATATGCCAATGCGGATGGCGGTTTCAAATGCTGTAAAAGAACAAAGGCGGAATAGCGATGAGTAACAACAGGATCATTGCGGTAGAAGAAAAAGAGAAAGGCAGCCTTTCTCGTTATGCGGGGCGGCTGCAGCATCTTGGCCTGGATTACATGGGCGATGGAAAATATGTAGGTGAATGGAAAAGCGTCAGGCAGGAACTTGACGTCAGGAATTTCGCGAAAAGATATAAGGCACGGTTCTTCTTTGATGATGAATTCGGCTCAAGAACAAGAGATTACCGTACCGTGTTCTTCCGGGCATATAAACCCGCGGTACGAGGCATGTATTTTTGTGCCTACTGCGGACGCCTTCTTCCGGAAAAGAAAATGACAGTGGACCATCTTTATCCTGTAGCGAAGGTCTCTCGTTCGATGAAGATGCGGAAAAAATTGAAAAGAGAAGGGATAAACAGCCTCAATGACGCCCGCAACCTTGTACCGGCATGTATGCCTTGCAACAGGCACAAGAAAGACAGGATGGGGCTGTGGATCCTGCGCGGAAAGATCGGACGCAGTGCTTTCCTTTGGCATATCCGCTGGGCGCTTCGTTATGCGCTGCTTGTGATGCTGGCGATGTATTTGTGGGATATACATAAGTACGGCGTGATGTATACTCCGCTCGAACTCAATTTTGGAACGTCATGGTTCAGGAACATTCTTGGGTTAATGTTTGGAGATGTACTTTAGCATCCACCATGTCTGATCCGCGGGTGAACTACCCACCGCCTACGCATACGCTAAGAGGCGGGGGCTTCGTGCCGCTTACGCGGACACAGGGCAGACACTTGCCCGCTGTCCCGTTTCACCGGGATTACTTTTGTGATTCCTCTGACCCGCACTCAGGATATCTTTATAGGTCATGGCTTTCACTGTGCCATACAGGTACCCGCAGTCCATCCCCTCCGGATAGATACTCTCGTTATACTTCCTTCCGGTATTGACGGCACCATTGATATCGGCGTTCATCACCCTTCCGTCATCCTGCCGGTACAGGCCGCGCCCTATCCTCCTGCCGGAGAAGGTTATACCTTCTGTGTTCCCTTTCCCGTATGTCGGGATCCCGTCCCGGCTCCCGAAGCAGGCTTTGGAGGTGTAGCTCTCTTCCTGCAGGATGACCCTGATCCCGTAACGCACGCATACTGTCTGAAGGACTCTGCGGAACCTGGCGAACGGCACCTGTACAAAAAACTGGTTGTTTCTCCGCCCTATGTCGATCCCCTGCTTCTGCCCCCTGTTATACCCGATGATGAGATAGGAAAGGCCCCTCTTCTTCATAAGGCGGCAGATATAATGGGCATACTTGTAGAAAGTATCACGCAGGAAAGCATCACGCTTCCTGCTGATCCTCTGCATCTGTTTTGTGACAGACGGATGATATGTCTTCGGGTCATGTCCCTTCATCTGCTCGGACCTCAGGAAGGCCATCCGCTTGTTGAACCACTGGTTTTCAGCCTTAATCGCTCCGCCCTTGATGACAATGGGCTCATTCCCCTTGTTATCTGCGATGGCTGCGAAGTTGTTAAGGCCGGGATCCAGCATCATCACACCGGCAGGTGTCCCGTCGGCGGCAATGATATCCCTTTCATCAGGAAGGAATTCTTCTTCCTTCAGGCCGTCATCCGTGACGATCTGGACCTGATAGTTCCCGAAGTAAGGGACTATGCGCACCTCGATCAGTTTGTCCTTTTCCGCATGCGGCAGGCCGGCAATGCAGAGGCTGTGGCGGGTACGCTTCTTCTCCTGCTTCCCGTCTGTACATTCTTTCGTACAGTATGGAAAAAAGAGCCTGCCGTGCTTTATACAGCATGCGATATTGCTCAGTACTGCGGTAGTCCTGCCGCCCGGCTTTTTATACCCTGGGATCTTCGGCTTCCCTGTATGGCCGGAGGAGGTTGAGAACGCCTTCAGGCTCTCAAAATATCCCTTCCAGGCCTGGCAGCATGCCTTAATAGCGTTCTGGATGACATGCGCGTGGAAGGACCGGTAGTCTGGGTTGTCAGTGAACTTGAAGACGGCGTCAAGGAGTCCGTAGGAAGCAAACCACTTCTCCGCCGTAGGCGCAGAAAACTGAAGATGTTTCACCTTTGCGATCCTGGCAGCACGCTCCTCGGCCGAAAGGCCTGCTGTCTCCCGGATCTTTCTGACCTTCCGTTCGTATTTATTACGGAGGCTGTCGTTGATCCCGGAGATGGAACCGGTCACAGTATCGATGACAAAGTTCTCATTTTCCGTACGCACGCCGATGTCCTTCTTAAGGCCGGTCATGAGATTGCGGATATGGAAATTGGCTGCATTGTACATGTTATTGGCACAAAGGGACGCCCTGTCAGCGTAGGAGAACAGGATATCGTCTTTATGGATGTCAATGCATTCGACGTGGTACATTCGCGCACGATCCTTTCTTGGGGCTGTGCAGAGCAGCTGTGCCATTTTGTATCTATATATAAGTATACCACGCCGAACATATATTCACAAACATATGTTTTTGTTTCGCCGTCCGCATATTCGCGAGAACAGGAAAAACTACGTCAACAGACTGCATTCATCTCGCCGCCTACAGAGGCGGGAGTCTTCTACGGAAACATGATAAAGTATCCTGAGCGTTATCTGACCATATTCAAAACATATGGTCATAAATCGTGCGTGGCAGATTGTGCCATGTTTTGCAGAATTGCAGGTATATTGCCAATAATTCATTGTCATTTTTTATAATTTTCATTTTCGCACATAAGAGATATGGAACCGCACGATGCTGTCTGTTCCGGTTCCGTGTGCCCTGAAAGGAGGCCTGAATGCCCCGGGAAAATCGTTTTATGCCAGGATTAAAAAAAACAGGCACAAGTCCGGATAACTATATATGTACGGCACAGATGATGAAGGAGATTGCAGGAGACAACACCCTGAGGTTTGTCCTGATCGGGAAAGACGGCACAGAAACAGAGTATACCGTAACGAGAGAGGGCTTTTACATCAACGGAGAATCCGTGACAGACGGGAATATCAGAGTTCACATATCCCGGTACAGGAAAAACTTCGAGCGTTTTTTTATAGAAGCTGCGAAAAAACACGGGGTTCCCGAAACGGTCGTCAACCGGCTCTGCATCGCAAAACTGGCTGATATAGCAGGCAGTAAACCTGACCCGGTAGAAATCCTCTTCATTGACAAAGGAAAATCTGTCACGCTCAGGATCCGCAGAATAGATAAGTGTCCGGCCTTCGAACTTGACGGCGTTGAGATCAGCCGTCAGGAAGGGGAGAACTTCATAATGAACCATTACCTGGATTTTATTACCGGGTATAAGAAAGTGCTGAGTGGACATGTCCCCGCAAAAGCGGAAGCAACAAAAGCAAGAAAGGAACTGCAGAAACAACGGCGCCTTGCGGCAGGGATCAGCAGTCAGTACGTAGACGGGAAGCTTAAGGTGGACATTTCGACGATTCTTAATAATGAAAAAGAAAAGAATGAGATGCGAAGGGAAGCGCAGGACAAAGGGCTTACATTTGCAGATGACTTTTTTAAAAAAGAAAAGAAAAGAGGATATGTCCCCAACGAGAAGGATAAGTAAAAGGCTGGTATGTGCCGGCGCCGGCCGCGCCAGAAGGGAGGAAATATATGCCAGAACCCGGAATAGAAAGGTCGTATGAAATGCCCAGGGAAAGAGTTGCTCCTATAATCTCTGACCTTAATGGTCACATCAGGCAGCTTGTTTACAAGAAGAGGCTCATAGCGCAGCAGGAGGCGGAACGCAGGGAAATGCTCGCAAAACAGGCTGCTCCGGCTGTACAGCAGCCATCAATGGAAAACGGATCAACAGACGCCTTCGCCGTACTTGATCTGATGGACCCTGACAATTATTTCGCCAAGCTCCAGCGCATGGAAATGCAGCAGGAAAACAAGCATGCTGCACAGGAAACAATGGTTCCGGCCTCAGAAGAACCTGACCTTCCGATAGAAGAGCAGGTTCGTTCGGAAACCATGACCGACAGATATAGCCGCGACGATAAGCAGTCAAAAGAGACAGGACGCGAAGGGCCTGTGCCTGACGGCAAGGGAAAGGGACGCTCTGCGATGCAGACTGCAAGGTCATCCGGCAAGAATGAAAGATCGGCAGCTCCGCCTTCAAGAGATTCACTGCCTGGAAAGAAAAGAGATGCTGCCTTTAGGGGAGAGATAAGAGAAGATGTGCTGGAAAGAGAGCGTCAGCTGAAGCGGGATAAGGAAATGGAAGTCCACGAACTGCACAGGCCGCTTCCTGACGAGATGCTCTCTAAGGCGGTCAGTCCGCAGGCAGCAGTCAGGATGGATGAAAAATCCACGGAAGACCTGGTACGCAAGGCAGTTACAAGGTCGGCAGTACGTGAAACGCTGCAGCCATCGACACCAGCCCCGTATGTTGAACGGGAACGGGCCGAAACAGAACACGCCATGAATGCTCAGGATCAGATGCGGGAAGCTGGAAGCCGGGTTCAGGATCCGCGCCAGCAGCAGGATTTGCGCGGCCGTACAGCTGCCGCGCGGTCTCACGGCATATCAGCTGACGGCATAGGAAGGCGTGATTTCAACACGATCGTAGAGAGAGCCATGAATCGCCGCGAAGCCGATTCCGTGATGCGCCAGGCTGCTCTCTTTACGCACACATTCAACCGTCCTGTCATGTTCCGTGACGGGAAAGACACGTTAGTATTTGTAAAAGAAGGAAAAGATAATCAGGCGGAGACGTTCGCTGTGATCAATGGCCGGAAGGTGTCAGACCGGGAAGCGACCAGATTTATGACGAATATAAATGAGGTCCTCAAGATACAGGGCATAAGGCAGGGTATAAACATTCTCGCAGACCGCCTGTCCATAGCGGAGAAAAATCCTTATCAGGGAGCATCGAAAGACCTGCTGCCTAAAGCGATCGCACCGGCCATGGAAAAAGAAAGAAGTATCGCTGTCGAAAGAAAATGAGGCCGTTTGGCTTTGATGGAGGGGTTACATGGCTGAAAAAAACAGAAATGAGATAGAAATATATAATGGCGGCAATGCTGCGCACCATGGAAAGAAAGTTTCTGCCGGAGAAAGAATACTCAATTCTATCAAAAAAAAGGCGCGCCCGGTCAAAGAGGGCTTTATAAAAGGAATGAACCGGGATAACGATGAAAAACTGCAGTATGCGGGAGACAATAATATTGTAGACTTCGATGAAGCGCTCCGTCATGCAAATACTACGGTAGACCCTCATTTCCGAAAAGAAGCGTCTGACGGTAAAGACGGCCCCGAACATGAAGAACCATTACTTGGCCGGCGCAGTATTGATGAGCATGTCGAGAGAGCAAATGAACGACTGGCAGAAGCAAACGAGGAGTATCGCAGGGCGATAAACGAGCGTGTTGCGGAAACGGAAAAGGATATAGAGAAGTTCATGGACGAAAATGAGACGGACATACTGTCATCCGATGGCTTAATACGCGGCTATCACGTTGTAATGCAGCGTACTCCGGCAGAAAAAGATACAAACCCTAATGACCTTGATGTTATGGCCGGTGGGAAAAAAGTCTCTGTGTTCAAAACCCTCAAAGGGGAGAGCGTCCGCACCGACAGTCCCGTCCCGGAATACAGCAGTGCCCTTGCACAGCGTGCGGCAAGAGAGATGGCGTCATCAGGCAGTATGGAATGGACCGGCGAAGTAAAGGGCGGAGCTGGTGTCAGCCATGTTGCCGTGAGTGTTGAGGCGTCTTTGGGGAAGGGGCCGGTAGATGTCATAATCAAAAATGATCCGATCACGGAAAATACCATCCCCGGCAAGACAGCCACGACATATATTCCTGCCGGGAAGTATATAAGCCGGGAGGAATGGGACAGATGTTATAAGGAAATGCTGTCCAATAAACGCGGGGCATATTCATTTACCATGGAGGATGGTACGGTTGTCAGCTGCTATATATCAGCCAGGTGCAATGGAAACAATATGAGTATCGGAGGCCTTGTCAGTAATGACAATGCAAACTACCACATTGACAAGAAGACCTGGGACTCTGTTTATACGAGCATGATGAATAATGGCAGGCAGATGTACAGCCTGACCGACGATTTTGGGGACAGGTTTGATTACAGACTGAATGTCATGGTCGATGGCAAGGAGGCAAAGATAGATCACCTGGGCGTCCTTGAAGGTAAAAAGGCGGGCGAGATTCCCGCAAAGGTTGTTATTTCAAGGGAAACCTACGAAAAAGAAGTCTCAAAGGCAGCAAACGACCCGTCTCTTTCCGGACAATCGCAAATTGTCACACAGGATGGGAAAAAACTGAACTTCAAGGTAAAAACGACTATTGATGGAAAAGACGCTATCCCTAATTTACCGATCGCAGGAGACGATATCCGTCAATTCAAAGGTGGCGGCATCATGATCGGCAGGGAACTGGCCAAGAAGGCGATCGACGAGATGAATAAGACCGGTGCTACATTCTGCAGGCTCACAGCAAAGGATGGGCGCGAATATAAGTTCTCCCGGGAGGGAAGACTTACGCTCTTTGTAAACGGTAAAGAATTCAGCCGGTTTTCCAATGATCCTGCGAGAAGGAAGGGCTATAAAGCTGCAGTTTGTGAAGTGGCAGGTCTTATGAATACACCGGAACAGGAAAAGCGCGGAATGGACATTCGGGGGAGAGAGATGCAGAAGACAATCGCGCAGCAGCGTTTCCTTGGCCAGCTCCCCTATACAGGAGCAGGATACGCAGTCAGGGGCGCGGCATCCGGGATCAATAAAGCAAACATCACAACTAACTCGCTTCTGGGCGCCTTGCTTAGAGGGGTCATGGGAGCAACAAGGTCAAGAGGAATTTAAAAGGAGGTGATAAATATGGGAGTGTTAAGCTCTATTCTGGGCGCCTTGCTTAGAGGAATCTTGGGAGCGACAAGGTCAAGAGGAATTTAAAAGGAGGTAATAAATATGGGAGTGTTTAGTTCTATCAAATCCTGGCTTGCTGATTCAATCTCAAAAGGCGGCCTGTTTGGTGCGCTCGTCGGAGTAGCAGCAGGGATGGGATTCGGCGCAGTAGGATTTATGGCTGGCGGACCGGTCGGCTTTTTTGCGGGATTCATCAAAGGCGCGAAATACGGGCTTCTCGCAGGCGCAGTTGTTGGGTCCATAAAGGTACTGAAAATCCCAGGACTAAGCAATTTTATTGATTGGAGCGCAAAAAAACTCAATTTGATAGGTCCCATAAGAGCGGTCAACAACTGGATCCGCTCAGGGATCGAAATGGCGAAGATGATGGGGCCTAAATCAGATCTTGAATATCTGAAGGCCAAACTGGAAAATCTTATATTCCAGGTGCTGACGGTCGTTGTAAACGCCCTCGGGAAAAATAACGAAAAGGTTGTTGAACAGATAAAAGAGAATGATAAAAAAATAAAAAAGGAGGCCCGTGGCAGAAAGGAGGAATTCACAAAAGGCGACAAGTCGTATAACATGATAAAAGGTACAGAGCAAAACCGGCAGAAGCAGGCGGCTGTGAAAACGGTCAACAAGCCGTCAAAAGAGAAAACAGCATCAGCCAGGGAAGCCGTACGCGCGGGCACCCAAAAGGGTACAGAAAAGACTGCCATTGCAGAGACGAAAAGGACGGGAAGACTGTCACAGGTCCCCGTCAAAAAGCAGCCTGTGAAAGACCTGTCCCAGGTGATTGGGAAAACCGCTGCCCCCGTAAAGCCGATAGTCGGAAAAACGGCGCAGGCAAAAGATCTTGCCAAAGTGAGATAAAACTATTGCCATAATCTTCCTGAAAACTTAATATCATAATTAGAAGCTGTATAATAAATAATAAAGAGATAATACGTGCGAAAGGAGGGACGGTGAATGAACGAGATTAAAAAAGGCCTTAAATGTTGTCTGATTATAATTGCTGGTTTAGCGGTAATTATGATTATCGGTGAATTTCTTTCCCTTTTCGTGCCGGCAGCAATACTGCATGAAATTGGCGAGATGATTGCATGGTTTTTCATTATTGCCTTCATAATCGCTTGCTGTATTGCTCTTTATGGATTATCTTTTTAAAGCATAAAAGAAGAACAATGAGTCAGTCCTAAGGACTGAGAAAGAACCGCGGGGCACGCGGGAATAGCCTGCTTATGCTCAGCTCAGTAGGGCTGTCGAACAGGAAGCCCCCACTTCTAAGCGTCAGCGAAAGTGGCGGGAGCATGTCACCAACCTTATATATGAACATGAGGAAAAATATATGGAAAATGAAGATATTGCAAAAAGCGCGGCATCAATGATGATGGGATTTGCGCAGGGACTTACAGAAGATAACAAGCATCTTGGGGAAGAAGCCAAGAGCGCGGTGAAAAACAAATCGCTGTCAGCTGCAAAGGATACCGTCAAAAAGGCTGTCAGCAAGGCGGTGGATGCAAAGACTGCAGCGGCAGACAAAGTGGACCGTTCCGTCACAAACGCGGCAAAGGCTGCTACCCACGCAGCTGGCGCTGTCGTCCCCGGCGGTAAAGTGGTGGCGAAAGCCGCAGACAAAGCGCAGGACGCAGCGTACAAAGCAAGAAGCGCAGCAAGAAAAGAAGTCGGCGAGATAGAAAAAAGCGCTGCCGGTGCAGGTGGAGAAAAAAGATTTTCCCTTGACGATAAGCTTAAGTCCATGGTTAAGAACAAGAGCATGGCGATCGTTACCGGAAACGGTATAGCGAAAGGGGCAAAAAGCCTTACCGACCTGGTAAAGTAAGGAACCTCCCATGTCTCCAGTTTTCAATCACATTACAGCAAAAAGACCCGGGGAGAGTATGATCCGGGCCTTTTGCTGTATATATGGTGGAATTGACATCCTCCCACGGTTAAAACCGTGGGCTTTCTCCGAAATCTATTGTAATGAGGGAAGAAATGAGAGAAATTACATTTTATTTAGCAGATGTCGATGTGGACCGGTTGTTCGCGATCAAGGAACTGCAGGGTGAAAAAGATTTGACGGGAAATGAATTTGCACGCGCCCTTCTTGAAAATGAACTGCATAGATTGTTTCCTGATACGCCGTTATTCGACGATGACGGAAGGATTACGAATGCTGAGAGATATAGAGGGTAGTTCACGTGGCTGCCTCAAATGGGGACTCACCTGTTCGGATGGCCGCACCCTCACAGGGATGCGTGGATATGATTTTTGGGGTTTCCGCAAAAAGTGGTTGAAAATTAGTTTTGTTACATAACTCAAAAAATCAATTGTGCATTCTTTGGTTGAAAAATGCCGAGAATGCACTTTTATTTTGTGCAAAAAGTGGTTGAATGATTGCTCGTGTTCCATCGTGGACGTTCAGATATTTTGTGCAATTAGTGCTTGAAAAAACTGAACTGTTTACAGCAGTCCACCGTGGAGTATAATGGAAACATCAATTCCGCATTCCCATCATGGGAATACAGTCGTGCCGTATTCATTGGCACATTCTCCCCCGAAAGGAAGGCTTCTATGTTTCCTACATCTGACCTCGCGTCGTTCCGCACTATCATTGAACAGAAATACCTCATACTCACATCGAACTGCCACGACATCACGATCAGAAGCGTATTGACTGGTCATGAATGGATCATAATATCTGGTTACGGGAGTGATACCTGCCATATACTCCATCGCCATTCACGAACATACCCTTTCCATCACCAGCGAGGCACATATCATTCATTGGAAGAGGCTCTGCATTACATCGAAAACCATGACATCTACTTTGCTATGAAAAAACAGGGGACGATGTCCTGCCGAGCCTTATAGTATACTCTAAATCCGCGCGTCATGGCGTGCTACTGTCAGTGCTTTCAACCGGATGTTGCACAAAATTTTTGATATTTTCCCAGCTTAACGCTTCTGGGAGATCCGTATCTTTTCCTTCCCAAGGATTGGGGATGTACTGGAGCCTATTTCCGCATTTTATGCTATCCGGATATTCGTCGGATCCTTCATCATATTCGAGGATTTCATCATATCTGTTCAGCAGAGCTTCTGCGTCCATAATCATTTCATTTATATGTTCCGTATTCACTCTGATAAATGTCCTTATAGCTCCTTGCTCACTCTCAATAGTGAGTACCCCCTTACACAACGAATATATTCCAGATTCGTTTTTAGACCTGAATCCTACCGCTGCAAGATTAGTTTCGGCAAAAGCAAGATTGATATCCTGTGCTGATCTTCCTACACACAGTTCCTGCGGAAGATGTTCACTTGCGTCCCACATATTAACTTTTCCAGGAATTGAAAGAAGATTGCTTTCTACTAAAAGCGAAGGGAAAGCTTCGATTATCTCTATAGCTCTTAACAACTCAGCCTTATTTCTCTTCGTTTCCTGTATCGTATTCGCACCGTATCGTGGCCTGTATGGTTTTTTGTCCGAACCAACGCACCTGTGCGGTTCTTTTGGTGAAACGTATTCCTTTTCGTCGTAGAGGATCCATGACAGGAGACTGCCTGCTGGAGATAAAGAAGAAGGAATGTCTGTCTTGCCCGTCTCATTCAATATAGGTTTATAGAAGCCTATGAGGAGCGTCTCCAGCGCCCTCATCTCGCTTTCTTTCGTACATTCGTGCACATATATCTCAGCTTTATTTATATAAGGTGCGAATTTTTTGTCCAGTCCGCTACAGCGTCGATGGTCATGGACTCTGCGCACGATATCTAACGCAATCCCCACATATATGATCTCGTCTGATACGACATACTTATAAACAAAATATCCTGTTCTTGATCTCAAACATTCCTCCGACAGATATATTTTCAACCACTTTTTGCACAAAAATACTTCTGTCCATATTGTACCGTACGGGCAGAGGCTTTCAACCAATCGTTGTACAAGAAGCAGAATGTGTGTTTTCTTATTCAACCAGATTTTGAATGTGGGTTTTGTAGCAAAACCTATTTTCGGTATTTTTCAACCACGGATTGCAGATTCCCCTTTTTTCTTGCTGCGCCAAGGTACACGCCTTCGGTTATTGATCGTGCTTTCCATAAACTGCAATGCATTGATGATCGTAACACTTTCTGTAGGCAGCCAGCTCCAGTTCTGGTTTTTGAGCATATTATCGGACTCGGTCTTGTAGTCCTTGCAGGATTCGTTGAGCAGGTCAATCATTTCGAAATATGAAAGGTCTTTGAGAACACCTGCATCGTCAGCCCGCTTCATCATTCTGAGAATGATAGAGAGGGAGAGTGCGTCAAGGAACAACACTGTATCTTTCGCCTTTGCCGGGAACCTTGCCGCAGGAAAAGAGAGCAGCATAGCAAGGGCAATATCTGCAGCCGAATTCTGTCCGCAGTAATCAGTGCTGTCTGTGCGGTCAATAGTGACCAGATCCCACGCATCAGGGGTATAGGTGTAAGCTATAAGATCTGAATCGGCAGCGCGTACCGCCGACACGTTCTTGCCCGGCACACTGCCGGATCTTTCCTGTCTGAGCTTGAAATAACGGGCGATCGGTCTTTTTTTTACATTTTCCATGCGCTGGCGGATGCTTTGTTCACCAAGTTCAATATCCGGGAAGACCTTCCCCACATAGGAATTGGTGTAAAAAGGAGCAATTCGGTCAGGCATCAGTGCCGGCTTGACAGCCCTTACCAGGGCGAGGGCATAAAGAAACTGTCCGTCGTCATCACCAAAAGCAGCACAAAGATCTTCCAGTATATCAGCTGAAACAGCATGCGCAAATGCGCCCCCGCCGAAAGAGAACGAAAACTCTATCGGAACGAAAGGGACGTATTTAAAATTGATGATGTAGCCAAGAACAATGTTGCGTTCGCCGGCCTTCTTCCTTTCCTTATCAATTGCACGGTACTGGACAATATAACGGTATTCACCGTATTTTGGACCGCGGTCAAGCACGACGGTATTAGCCGGCCTTTCGACCTTGCGGATTTCTTCCGGTACTTTCATCATGTTCCTCCAACAGTCTGAGCGTATCAGCTGCATTCTATTCTGAAATAAATAACTGTCAATAGATATATTATTGAATATAATATACCACTTATTCTGATAATAGTATATAATCAATTATATTATACTATATCATATTTCGGGTTCCCAGTGCTTTTTCCGGGATAAATTCTGTCACTCCTAAATTTTTCTCATAACCGGCAATATCAACTTGTAATTGCAGTATAGCACAACCGTGGCATTCGCCGTGCAAAAATTGATAAAAGCAATAATTGAAAAAGTTTTTTGATGAAAATGTCGTTTTCTCGCGGAATACGCAGTGAAGGGGGGTGCTTTTCTCGCAAACTATTATATAGAAGGACAAACCGCAGTCAACCGAGAAAGGTAAGGAATATTTTGCAATGATAAAAAAGGATATATTCTTTAAGATCTGTAAAAATACAGCAGCAAAAACAGCCGCGATGATGCTGGCCATCACCATTGCCGCGTCCCCCTGTACCGCATTGGCATCAGAAGCCGCTTCTGACGGACAGGCCCAGGAACAGGGACAGGGATCTGAACAGGAAACCGGGGATACCGTAATAGAACAAGCAGAGGACATTGAGGCGGGAACCACGATGTCGACCGCTGAAGCAGCCAGTACGGAGGAACCAAGGGATAATGACCGTACTACTTCTTCCATGGCTGAGGAATTGAAAAATCAGCGGAGCCAGATCGCAGATGACGACATCCTTCAGATCCGTATTGGGTATAAGTTCGATGATGGATCTTTTGACGAATGGGCGAGAGGGACTGCCTTTGTGGTCGGCCCCCGTTACCTGCTCACAAGGCAGTCTCTTATAAACACAAAAACGGAAAGCTATTTATATAAGAAGATTCTCTTGGAACGAGAGGAACTTTACAAACGGATCGGCGTTGCATTAAAGGATGAGGTCGAGGCTGAAAAGCATATCATTTTCTATGTTGAAGACCGGAACGGGTATGTCATCGAGTACACAGACACGGCGATCAAAAACGGGATGGGGCTTGTGATCTTAAAGGATCCGCTCGACAACATCCCGGCCGTCGTATTTGAGGACCCGGCAAGGATAGATTTTGCGACAGGACAGCTGGTCCACATCAAAGCGGCGGGGAAAATGGACGGTCGCTGCGATGTAAAAACGCTGGAAGGCTCAGTCGTCGAAAACGAAGATCCGAACGCAGCATTTTCCTTCCGCGCGGATGATACGGAAGCTGGCATAATCGGCGCGCCCCTCTATAACGAAGAGGGAAACGTGACGGGCATGGTATCAGGGGACGGTGACATAAAGACAGGATTCGATGTTAACGCGATAAGAACATTTCTTTCTGTCAACGGAGTAAAATTCCGGAGTGCGGAAAAGATCCGTGCGGAACTGGACGCTCTTGAACAGGAATCGGGACAGGCGGAGTACGAGGAAACGCAGCAGGAGAAAAAGGCTGACAAGACAGCTCTCGAAGCGGCAGTAGCAGGTGCCAGGGCTATAGAAGACCTTTCGCCCTATACAGAGGAGAGCGCAAAAGCGTTTTCCGCCGCACTTGCGGAGGCTGAAGAGGTACTTTCTGACGAAAACGCCCTACAGGAAAATGTCGATTCTGCAACGAAGAAACTTGAAACTGCTCAGGGTGGACTTACAGAAAAAAGCCTTGTCGAGAAACTGCGTCCGTATCTTGGCATTATTATCGGGCTGCTGGCTCTGATCGGTGTAATTGCCGTTATTATCCTTAAGCGCATGGGTGCCCTGCCTCTTCCACAGAAAGGAAATGCCGGGAAAAAGAAAGAAATGGGCACGGCAAAGAGGGCAGTGAAGAAATTTCGCCGGGATAAAGACGATGCCGCAGAACAGAACAAGACGAAAGAAGCTCCGGATAAGAAAGAACAGGCTGACCCTGCCGATGACTATGCCGATAACTATAATACGGACGACGATGATTACGATGATGACCCCGATGACAAATACATGGATAAAAAACCTCGCGGGGAATACGTCAATGATGATGGCCTGGACATTACCCATCGTGGGGCTGTGCGGGGACATCGCGTAACAGCGGACAACGGGCCATCCGATCTGACCTACCTCGACAATTCCGAAGACCCGGACGGGAAAGTATCCGTACTTGATGACGGGGGAAGCTCTGACACAACCATTCTTGGGCAGAATGCCTACCTGATCCGAAAGGATAACGGGAAAAAGATCATCATTACGCAGGAAGAGTGGGAAGTGGGCAGCGGGGCGAACAAGAAAAAGAAGAAAGGCTTCGTTATTGGAAAAGAGCAGAAAAAGGTTAATTACTGCACAGGACAGAACCCTACGGTCAGCCGGACGCACTGCATGATCCGGTTTATCAACGGCAGATATTATATCGAAGATCTTAATTCCAGGAACTTCACCTTCATAAACGGCAAACAGATTCCGGCAGAAACACCCATCCTCCTCGAAGACGGAATGATGATCCGTCTTTCAAACGTGGATTTTGAATTTCATGAAATCTGACGGCAACAGCGCAGGCCATGCGCTGCTACAAAGAAGGAGGATACAATGCTCAGTGCGGCATACACGGATGTCGGGATATTGAAAGAGATAAACCAGGATTCATGCCTGGTCAAAGAAGCTGTTACATCAAATGGTACGATCCTGTTCGCTGCGATTTGCGACGGAATGGGCGGACTAAAGAACGGCGAGGTAGCAAGCGCCTGCGTGATCGAAGGCATCAATGACTGGTTTGAACATAATCTTGCCGTGCTGGCGTATGATGGCTTTACTGTCGGTGCGATCAAGCAGAGTTTGAACCGGATGATATTTGCTGCAGATGAAAAGATAAAAAAATTCGGAAAAAGAGAAGGCGCGTGCGGGACGACCCTGTCTGGCGTTCTGCTTGCCGGCGAGAGATATCTCACGGTTAATGTCGGCGATTCGAGAGTCTATCGTATCGGCAGTGACGGCCCGCACCAGCTCACACATGACCAGACACTCGCCCAGCAGAGAGCTGACGAGGGAAAAATCACACAGCGGGAAGCAATGACAGACCCGGGACAGAGCGTCCTTTTGCAGTGTATCGGGTGGGGAGGGGAAGTAGTTCCCGCCTATACGGAAGGGACATACGATCCGGATACGATCTTTTTCCTTTGTTCGGACGGCTACCGCCACAGGCTTTCGGCAGAAGAACTGGGGAACCTGTTTTCTCCCGCAAAAATGACGACGGAGAGCATCATGAAGAAGGCCCTCCGGACAGGAGCAGAGACCGTAAAGCACAGAAAAGAAAAAGATAATATTACAGCGATCCTGCTGCGCACAACGGATCACGGATAATAGGAGCAATGCGATGCTGGAAGTAGGAACTGTTGTAGGAGGGAAATATAAGGTCCTCTACAAAGTCGGTCACGGCGGCATGAGCAATGTATACCTTGCCATCAATGAAGTGGCCAACAAAAAATGGGCGATCAAAGAGATCGACAAAGAAGGGACGGATGTCCGCCAGGAGTCGGATACGGAGACGTCTATCATGAGGCGCCTCGATCATCCGCACCTCCCCCGTATTGTTGACGTTATAGAAACGGACACTACATATCTGATCCTCATGGACTATATTGAGGGGCAGACACTTCGTAAGATCGTAGACAACAATGGGGCACAGAAGCAGGAGACTGTTGTTGATTGGGCACTGCAGCTGTGTGATGTGCTGGACTACATGCATCATCTCGACCCGCCCGTCATATTCCGCGATATGAAACCGGACAATGTTATGCTCCGGCCGGATGGAACGGTGTTCCTTATCGATTTCGGTATTGCAAGGGAATATAAAGAAAATGCGGTGGGTGATACGCGTGCGCTCGGAACGATCGGATACGCGGCCCCGGAGCAGTATGGAGGGGAAGGACAGACAGACCCGAGAACGGATATCTATGCTCTTGGAGCAACCATGTATCATCTTGTTACAGGGAAAAACCCCACAAAACCACCCTATGAGATGCGCCCTATCCGAAGATGGGATCCTTCTCTTTCTACAGCGCTGGAAGCTATCATTATCAAATGCACGAAAAACAATCCTGATGACCGCTACCAAAGCATAAAGGAACTCCAATATGCCCTTGAACATTACAAGGAACTGGAGACTGAATATCAGAAGAAAAAGATGTTCCAGCTAAGGAAGGTGATCGGGACCGCTGCCGCGGGATTTATCTGCATGATAGCCGGGATCAGCTTAAAGGCCTACGCCTCATCTTTGGTAAACAGCACATACGAGTCTCAAATACGGGCGGCGCAGACAGCGATCACAAAAGAAGAGCAGGTGCAGGCTTGTTTTGAAGCAGTAAAGACAACGCCGGATCGTCCGGAGGCTTATGAACTGCTCCTAAACAATGTATACCTCTCTGACGGGAGTTTTACCACAGAAGAGGCGTCACAGCTTTCTACAATCATGGGGTATAAAGAACCGGATGGGCGCGCCACCATGGAAGAGAAACTGCGGAAGAATAAAAAAGGATATGACAGGTTCTGCTACGACTGTGGGCTTGCCTATTTTTACTATTACGAGGAGCAGGGAAATAAGCAGCTGAGCAGGCCATGGTTTGACACGGCGAGAAATTCGTCTACGCTCGACAAGACAAAAAAAAGACGAGCGGCGCGGTTGTTTTCAATAGCAGATTATTATGCGCAGCTTGGAAACCGCAATAAGGCTGGAGACAACACGGCATCCTACAAAACATACTGGGATGACATGACGGCACTTTCGGCGGGGGATATCGCGACAGAAGACAATGTCCAGACAGCGCTCGTCATGTATAAGGAAATTTCCTATCAGGCAGGGATCCATGCCAAGGAGTTTAAAGACGCCGGGGTGACAAAAGAGCAGCTTCTCTCAGAACTGCGGCGTATACAGGAAAACATGGAGTGGATCATCGAAATGGATGGATATGACCCGGATGCAAGCGGGAGTCTTGCAGACGCAGTATTCTCCAATATAGAGAGCGCGGAAAAGACAATCGATATTGTCTACTTCGAATAAACAGGGAGGGATGCGGGATTGGATGATATAGGCTTATTGAAAAATCTTGGCACAGTGCTGATCATCGCAGGCCTTCTCCTTACTGTCTGTGCGGGACACCTGTTTCATAAACATAAACTGTATGCGTATATCCAGTTAAAACGCGGAAAACAGGAACGGCCGGTAAAGAGCACACTGCGTGCAGCTAAAAAGAAAAAGAAAGAAAGAGTGTCCGGGAAAAAGAAAGATGTTCCAATAAACCCGGAAGAGAAAGAAGCATCTATAACCGTGCAGGAAGAGACATCTTCACATAAAAAAAATGCCGGGGGCGCAAGCACGACCGCACCGCTTGATGCGCCAGCTTCAGAGGGGACCGTCCTTCTGGAAAACAGCGTGCGGGAAGCGTCTGTACAGACCGACGCCGATGCAGTATGGATGGAGCCGTCAGAGGGCTTTTATATAAAGAAGAGCATCATGTTCATTCACACCGAAGAGTCCATTTCGGAAAAGGGAGAAGTCTTATGAGAAAAGAAGTTGTAAATGTTATATCTGCCGTCCTGTGCGCAGTCATGACCATTTCCCCCGCCCTGCTGCCGCTTACGGCGGCCGCTTCGGAAGCAGTCGTGGAAGAGGAGCAGGTCGTAGAGGAACAGGCGGAGAGAACGGAGGCGGGAGGCCTGCGCTTCGTGAACAGCATCACCGGGGAAGACATCGACCCCGCCTTTGTAACGTTTGATGTCCCGTATGAGACCGACGGAAGTTATTATGTGTTCCCCGGACTCTATGTCGGCGACAGCATAAGCTATACCATAGAGGCAGACGGTTACGAGCCGGTGTCCGGCGAATACACGTTGTCGGAATACGGCTATGACATGGTCGTGCCAATGGAAGCTCTCCTGGAGGAAAGTACCGAGGATCCCGCCGAGGAGATTTCCGGGCAGCAGGAAGAGGAAATGGAACTGTCCGTCAGTTACATGGAGGGCAGCGTCCGCCTCGACAGAAAAGTCCCTGAGGGCTATGAAGGGGCTGTGTACAGCCTTGAGAGCGGGAGCGATGCAGTCTCCGTTGAGGAGGACGGAACACTCCTGATCAGGAATACCGGTAACGCAGTCATCTCTGTACAGAAGGAAGACCGTACGCTGTATGTGTCGCTCACAGTTGAAAAGGCGGCAATAGGCACTATCGTGAGCAGCGACGTGGAGTGGGACGGCCTCACAAAAGAAGAGGATGGGACGCCCTCTTTTGTGATAAGCGGCACGGTCGGTGAAGACGCAGGTGTCCGCATGGACGATACCATAACCGTGACTGCGACAGCAGAAGCGGCGTCGTCCTTCCCCGGGAAGCATGGGAGCACGCTTTCGGACGTGACATTTGAAGGCGCGGAGAACTATGATATCCGGCTGGACGGGGCGGGTCCCGAAGTCACGATCACGGAAAAAGAAAATGAGGGAGAAAAGGAAGAGGAAGATCCTTCCCCTGAAACTGAGAAAGAAGAAAAAACTGTTTCTGTCACGGCGTCTTTCGAAGACGGCGGCGATGCCTCCACGGGCGGATATTATCCCTCAGACCGTATCATGACCGTGCGCATCTCGGCGGCCGGATACGATGAGGAAAAGACCCTGTTCACAGTCACAGCTGACGGGGAAGAGATGGCCGGTACGGTCTCGGACATCCGCGAAGGGCAGTTTGAGGACGTGGAGCTTGTCTCCGAATACCTCCCCGGCGATGACGGGGCAGAGTACAGGATCCTGTTCGGGAATAAAAAGGAAGCCGTAGAAAGGTCCTATGAAGTGGGCGTCAGTTACGACGGCACGGAAGCGTCCTATAGCGGGGCATCCCCCTGTGCGTTCGTGATCGACGAGGTCGCGCCCGTCCTGGAAGTTGCCTATAAAAACAGCGAAGGTGCTCAAGTTGCCCCCGGCGCATCTGCAGACGCCCCGCATTACGAATCCCTGGGGATGACAGTAGTCCTCTCGGTACGTGACCGCTTCTTCGATCCTGCCGGCATCAGCGTGGGCGTACAGGCTGCTGACTCCGAGGGCGTGCCGACAGGCGCTTATCCGGAAGGATATGTTGACGCCGTTAAAAATAGCGCTTGGGAAGAAGATGACGGCGTCTTTACCTATACTATGGAGCCCTTTACCGCTGAGTCCAATTACGTGATCTCAGCGGGGTACAAAGACCCTGCCGGCAACGAAGCACCTGCTGTACAGGACGGTTTCTTCACAATAGACAGGACTGCCCCCGAGGGAGGAGTCTCCGTCATAAAGAGCAACGGCGAGACGATGTCCTACGAGGAGGCTCTTGATGAGAAGGATCACGACCATGGCGCAGTATCCCGCTTCCTCCGCAGTGTGAGCGGCAGCAGGTATGTAACGCTTGAAGACAATTACACCGACAACATGTCCGGCGTCAGCACTGCCCAGTACGCGCTGGCAGAGGACGCTGACAGCACAACTTACGAAAATGCTGACTGGCAGGACTGGGACGGCAGCGTAAGAGTCGATACGGAAAAGGTCGAAGCCGTCCTTGAAAAAGTCACTGACAGGGCCGGACACACCGCATACTTCTCTTCCGGAAAGAGCGGGAGCGGCTCCGCGGAGAGCGTCAATGAGACTGCAGCCCCCGTCATCACGATCGGGGACGCAGAAGACGGCTCTGAAGCGGGGACCGTCAGGGTGTCCGTTACTGCAGAAGACCCCGACAACGGAGGCGACGGCGTTTATTCCGGCGTAAACAGCATCACCTGGACGGTGACGGACTCCGAAGGCAATGAAGTGCTGACGGACAAGGTCACTGCCGAAGGAAAAGAAAAGAAACTGGAAGGGACAGTTACGATCCCGACGGAAGGGCTTCCTTCGGAGACTGTTACGGTCAGCGTGTTCGCCGATGACGAGGCGGGAAATACGGCTTCAGCGGCAAAGACGCTCTCGGTCATGACATCCGACATGCAGATCACGACATCCATGGACATGACAGGCGTCCAGAACGAGAAGTTCTACAACAAGGCAAGGACACTGACCGTCATCTTTAAAGGAAAGGACTTCGACCCGGAAAAGGCATCCCTTTCCGTAAAGGCCGGCGGGCAGGACGCATCCTTTACCATGGCGCAGCTGGAAGCAGGCGGCGGTGCAGACGCGCGGATCCGTTTTAACAGCCATTCCGATTCCCAGCAGGGAGCCGGGGCCTATACGGAGGACCGCACCAACACCTACGAACTGTTCTTTGGCGACGGCGCGGATACGGATATCGACTATGAGGGGATCCTCTTTGCGGTAAAAGACTCTGAAGGGAAAGAGATGCAGCATGCTCCCGCTGCCGGCGCCTTCACTGTCGACATGGTCGCTCCCGTACTCGTGACGGCTTTCACTGAAAACGGTACGGACATCACAGAACAGGTCACGGAAGACGCAGGGAACGCGCGGTGCGGATCGCTTCCCGTTACCCTCACGGCATCCGTGACGGAGCGCAGTTTCGACCCGAAAGCGACAGTCCTTGCAGTTACGGCAAAAGATTCTGATGGAAAGGCTGTGGAAGACGCCTATCCAGAAGATCTTATCGAACAGGCAAAAGAAGACTGGACTGTGTCCGGGACCCTTGCGTCAAAGCAGTTTGCGGCGTTTGAGAAGGATGCCAATTATTCAGTAAAGGTACAGGTTGCGGATATGGCGGGCAACAAGTCCGTGGAAGTACCCGCGAGGTATCTCTCGATCGATACGGCTTGTCCCGAAGGCACGATCACGGTGACAGCGGACGGCAGAGAGACAGAATATACGGACAGCAGGGATACCGTACACCTGGCCCTTGCATCCAAAAACGCTTTCAGCATCACATGCGAGGCGGACGACCTTACGTCCGGGGCAGCAGTGGCAGAATACCTGTTTCACACGCCGGACAGCTCCGTGTCCGGGGATTTCACGGCTGAGACGCCGGAATCTCTTGCGGGAGCAGACTGGACAGAATGGGAAAAGGATAAGGAAGGAAACCTGAAAGCGCTCACCCTGTCCCCCAACAGGCAGGCAGTCCTGTACGTCAGGATCACTGATAAAGCAGGCAACACAGCTTTCCTCCACACGGACGGCATGGTCGCCGATTCAGCCGCTCCGACCGTCCAGCTCAGGCTCAGCGGGGAAGACGGAGCAGTTTTCTCAGACTCCTTCACAGCAGAAGTTGCAGGAAAGGACCCCGAAGCCGGCGGCACTTACTCGGGCGTAAAGAACGTAAAGGTCCGTGTAACGGCAAAAGGGAACGTCGTGGAAGAGAAGACCTTTAACGGCGCGGATATAAAGAACAGGAAGCAGAACGTCTCCGGCAGTTTCAATATCGACGCCGGCAAGATCAATACCAATGACGCAGCGGTCACTGTGACAGTGACGGACAACGCTGGCAATACGGGCCGCATCTCGACATCGCTCATGGTAGATTCGACTGACCCCGTCATCAGCACGCAGATGGACACATCTGACGTAAAGAACGGACGGTTCTTCAACAGCACGAAGACCATGACGGTCACTTTTACAGAAAGGAACTATGACCCCAGGAACGCTGTCATGTACCTGATGGACGGGAACACAAGAAAGGCGTTCTCGATGTCACGCCTGCTTAACGGCGCGGCAGAAGGATACGGCATCGTCGTCACCGGCAGTTCCGACTCGCAGGAGGGCTGGAAGGTAAAAGACCTTACGGACGACCGCAAGATCACATACCAGATCGCTTTCGGCAGCAGGACTGACGAGGATACGATGTACAGCGGTATTTCTTTTGAAGTGACTGACACGGCGGGCAACACCGCGCAGCATTCACCTGACATGGACACATTTACAGTTGATAAGGTAAAACCCGTCATCCATGTGTCCTACAGTGTGGGTTCCGAGGATGTCACAGGAAGCATCACAACAGATGATTCCACTCCTTACTGCACGAAGCAGTCCGTAACGGCGTCTGTACGTGTGGAGGAGAGAAACTTCTACGGTGACGGCATGACTGCGGGAGTGACGGCAAAAGACCATGACGGAGGGGATACCGGCGCATACAGCGGTGCGGACAGCATCAGGGAAGGATGGCGCAGGGAAAACGGGATGAACTTCAATACGCTTCCTGCGTTCACTGCGGACAGCAACTACGGCCTGAGCATCGAATGCGAAGACCTTGCCGGAAACCGCGCGGAAACTTATCCTTACCATTACTTCACGATCGACACCACTCCGCCCACCGGAGAGATCGTGGTATATGACAATGACGGCAGTGAGAGCTATGACCACTTCACGGAATCGGCGATCTTCCGCCATGTCTCAAATGCCCCGATCACGGTAGCAAGGCAGGCGAGGGACGCCACGTCCGGCATCGCATCCGTCCGCTATTACCGTTACACACCGCCCGTAGACGCATCGGGCCAGTTTGCGGCATTGAGCCTCGAAGCCCTGCGAAGCGTGGACTGGCAGGAGTGGGGCACGGACTACACCATAGAGCCGGACAGCCAGGCGGTTATGTACGCAAGGCTTGCCGACCGGGCGGGAAACATCCTTTATCTCAGCACGGAAGGCGCCATGATTGCGGACAGCACGGATCCGTCCTATCCGGATATCACGATCACGATCGGGGAACCGTCCGAAGGCATCTATAACAGTGATGTCCCTGTAGAAGTCTATACGCAGGATCCCATATCCGGCGGCACGTATGCAGGCCTTCGGGACGTGACGGTACAGGTCCTTAACGGCGGGACAGTCACGCAGGAGGCGTCTTATACGCCCGGACAGAAAGCAGACCGCGTCAGGACGCACAGCGCGTCGGTCACGGTAGATGCAGAACGGAACAACTCCAACTACGTAAGGGTCAGGGTGACGGCAGAGGACTGGGCCGGCAACCGTTCAAGCGCAGAAAGAGAATTGAAGATCGATATTACAGACCCGAGGATCGAAGTGACCTATGACCGCAACGACCCTGCCAACGGACGCTACTATAACACGGCACGGACAGCCACGGTCACTGTATATGAGAGGAACTTCAACCCTTCAAGGGTGAACCTGTCCATTGGCGGAGCTTCGGCAAGGATCAGCGGGTGGACGATCGGCGGAAGCGCAGGTTCTTCTGACGACAACCCCAACACCTGCACCATCGTCTTCGAACAGGACTCCGACTATACCTTTACCATGGACCTGACGGATATGGCAGGCAATTATGCTTCCTATGGCCAGACAGACAGCTTTACCGTAGATACGACAGACCCGGTCATCACGGTGTCATATGACAACAACAACGGCAGGGGACGCTATTATAACGCTCCCCGTACTGCCACGGTCCGGGTTGACGAGGCGAACTTCGACCCCGACCTGTTCACGGCGCAGATACAGGCCATGCTGGAAGACAGGGGCATCACGGCCCCTCCGGTGATAGGCTGGTCAGCGTCCGGCGACAGCCACTTCGCGACGATCAGTTTCAACACGGACGGCGATTACAGTTTTACGCTCAGCTGCCGCGACCTTGCGGAGAACCCTTCGCAGGAATACAGCTCCGAGAGCTTTACGATCGACCTTACGGCTCCCGCCGTGGCGATCACGGGCATTAAAGACAAGAGCGCCAACAGGGGAGAAGCCTCTGCCGTGGTCGAGTTCAGTGACCTTAACTTTGACCCGCAGGGCGTAGTGATCCGCCTCAGCGGCCTCAGGCACGAAGCGCGCACGCTGGAAGGGACTTTTGTCCCGTCAGCAAAGGGCGGGACCGTGACGATCCCCGACTTCGAGCATGTGATCACGGAAGATGACGTCTACACCCTTACGGCCATCATCACTGACCGTGCGGGCAATGTGACGGAAAAGACGATCACTTTCTCCATAAACCGCTTCGGTTCCAACTTCTATTTCAACGACCAGACAAAAGCGCACCTCAAGCGCTACTATGAGAAGGAATCCTTCCCGCTGGTCATTTACGAGACAAACGTCAACGCGATCGTCGACAGGGACATCATCGTTTACCGCAACGGCGAGACGATGCGCCTTGACAAGAAAGATTTCGTTGTTGAAGACCTCTCGGAAAAAGACGACTGGATGAAATACCGGTATACGGTAGACGAGTCCGTGTTCAGCGAGGAAGGCGTCTACGAAGTCCTTGTAAGTTCCATTGATGAAGCCGGAAACAGGCAGGACAACAAGACCAAAGACACTCCCGTAACATTTATAATCGACAAAACAGCGCCTTCCGCAATCATCACCGGAGCTGAGGATGGTGGTATCTACAACAGCACACAGAGGACTGTCATGGTGGAAGTGACAGATAACTATGCAGTAGGGAGTGCGGAAATCCTTGTAGACGGAGAAGTATACGGCAGGTATGATGCCAAGAGCATCGGCGAACTGGATGGAAAGATCTCAGTTGACATAAAGGAGTCGGAATCCTGGCAGACCATTACCGCATCTGTCATCGATGCCGCCGGCAACGAAAACAAGGCAGACGATATGGTCATCCTTGTGACAACGGATCCGATCACAAGACTTGTAAAAGGGACCATGTTCAGAACGTTTGTGTTGGGGCTGATGCTGCTGGCACTCGTGTTAATGATCCTGTTCCTTATTTGGAAAAACAGGAAAAAAGAAGAGAATAATACTGCTGCCGGATGACCGGCGCCATGAACCGGCTCGTGCTTTCGCATGAGCCGGCCTTTTTTTATTTTTTCGGAAATCGCACATAGTATGAGCAGTTCTGTTGAACAGTTGAAGTAAAGAGAAAGGAGGACTGAAGTAAAAATAACGAAACTGTACGGGTGTCGTTCAACTGGATACCCGTGCGCACAGACAATCCGGCAGAAATTGGCTGCGGGAATTTAGGAGGACAGAAATGAAAGAAAATAATAATGAACAGTATTACAGAAAAATGGAAAGAGTTCTTATGGAACTCAAACCGGAGAAGATGGAGATCACCTTCATGAAGCTTAATAAACTGAACAGGGGGGAACTGCACGGATGCATTCTGAGGATGTCCGATGCTGCTGCCGCCCCGACCTTCTATCTTGAAGATTTTATGGAAGCCTACGAAAACGGGATGTCGGCTGAAGATCTTGCACAGGGTATCATCAAATGTGCAATGGATGTCGACCCCAATACCATGCCCGGGGGAATCAACATTGAAGATTACAAGTCCGTCAATACTCGCCTCGGTTTGATGGTCGTAGGGGAAGAACGTAACCGTGAACTCCTTAGCGAATACGTGCATGAGAAAGTAGAGGATCTGGCCGTTATGCCAGCCATCTACATACAGAACGGTCAGCGTTCCGGGCGCATCAGGATCAAAAAAGAGTTTCTCGAAATGTGGGGCGTTACAGAACGCACAGTAATGGATGACGCTATTGCAAATGCTCCAAAGCTCATGCCTCCGGTAATGAGGAGTCTGAGTGAAATTACGGGTATCAAAGTCGAAATCCCTTTGTATGTAATCAGTAATCAGAACTTTGACGATGGTGCCGCTGTAGCCTTTTATCCGGGCTTTATCGACCGGGTAAAGGCTTGCCTGGGAATGGATCTGTACATTCTTCCCAGTTCGGTCAACGAACTGATCATTATCGCGGACTACGGGCAGGATCCTAAGGAACTTCGGCAGCTCGTCCACGCAGTAAACAGTACAGAGATGGACCCTGAGGACGTTCTCACAAGCTCGGTCTATCGTTATAAAGATGGGAAGATATGCAAAGTAGCATAAGACCGTATTCAAAACATATGGTCAAAAGTAGAAGAGTTTGCACACTGCCCGTTTGGCAGTATAATCAGAGGGGGTCTATGCCGGACTCCCCTGATGAGCGAGGAGGTCAATGATGAGGAAGATTATATTGCGTGCTTTTCTCTTTGCGATGCTTTTACTTCCATGGCCCGGCATAATGGCAGAGGCAGAGGAGAAGAGTACGATCTTTGTTGCATTCGGATGTGCCCCGGGATATACCGGCGGAGCAGAAGTAACCCTGACGTCAGAGAAAGGGGAACAGTATTTTGTGACTGTATCGGCTGAAAACGGTTGGTGCTGTGACGTGACTGTCGAGCCTGGGACCTATTCAGCAAGTGCGGAGGTCATAAACGGCTCAGAATCGGACATCTGTTTTATCGATGAAAACAGCAAAGAACTTGCTCCCGGACAGACTGACTCCTTTGCCGGCGTAGTCGGCAATGAGTGGGACGTGGTGGAGCGGGCCACGATCATTCAGAAGGATGCCATTGGTAAAGACGGCCGGCAGACAATATACGGAGAACTGGAAGAGGAAGATATCTATGCTTTCTTTGACAGTCAGCAGCAGGCTTCTGAAGCGAATAAGCAGCAGACCGAACAGCAAAAGGAAGAACATGAAGTTATCGAGCCGGACACACCGGACACGGAAGTTGTTATAAAAGACGAGGCAGATGATGTGACGGCAGGAAAAGAGGACGAAAAGAAAGAGAATAGTATTCCCGTACTACCCATTGCCGTGACAGTCCTTGTTGTGATTGCGGCGACGGTATGTATTTTTGTGAAACTCAGGAAATAATTGGAAAACAGTAATAAGAACGGCATTGCACAGTTAAGTGCAGTGCCGTTTTTTGTGCTTATTTACATATATAATATATATTATAATATACCTAGATGCCCGTAAGGGGGAATCCATGTAAAAAGCAAAAAACAAGAAAAACATCATGTCTGTAAAAATATTGGGAGCCAGTATCATTATTTTTAAGCAGCGCAAAAACCACACGCCTTGACAGTATATAATAATTTATTATATACTATATATAGAAACAGTGGTACTAGATATGGTACGGCTTTGGCTATGAGGACAGAATGATGAAAAAGTCGGGATATACAGAAAAAAGTTTACGTAATCAGGAAAAGGAAAATTCGATCCGGCAGGTGAAAATAGCGACAGCCATTCTTACTATTTATTCGCTGATAGCAGAAGCTGCCGAAAAAGATGAGCGTGGCAGGGACGTGCTGGCTTTTTACTTCTATAAGATCACAAAAGAAAGTACGAGAGAAGTCCTTGGCGGGACGGCTCTTCACTCCAGGATCCGGATCGCATTTCCAAATAACACCATCGAGGACATGCTCCGGATCGCGCGTTTCAGGGCAGTTGCAAAGCACGGTATCTTTGTCCGCGGGCTTGATGGAAAGAAGCTGGCGGGCTTTACTGAAAACGGCCTAAAAATGCTCTGCACAAAAGCTGGTATGCGTCGTGAACAGGCGCAGAAGAGATCCAGTAACAGGGATTTTTTCATCTCGGAGATGATTTTTGACAGGGATGAGTGCGTTTTCTCCCTCCGGGAGGGATCAGACGGCGTTCTTCTCATCGACGGCTTTTTCAGCGCAAAATATTATGTACGAGACAAAAATGAAGTCCAAAGGATATGCCGTATGTTTGCGGACGTTCCCGGATTTGGCGGCGAGCACCTTGAACTGTACAGATGGGAAGAATCAGATGGGATTCTGGACGTTCGAATGGAATATGGAAAAAGCCCGTTCACTATCGACGGGGAAAAGTATTCTGCGGGGATCCGCGTAAAGGATTCGCAGACGGGCAGGTGTTCCTTCACCGTGCAGGCGACAATCAGGAAAGAAGGGTCTGACGACTTCATTATTGTCTGCGAAAAGAAGGTTCGCCATGATACAAAACATGACATTTCCGGTCTTTGCGCCGCCTGGCGTCCGGATATGGACGGCGCAATTGCAGCTTACATTATCAAGGCCGGGACAGACGCCGCTCAGCAGGCCGGATTCGAAAAACTTCTATGCAGGCTTGAAAACACTGATTTTCCTGCGACTGTAGGAAAGAAAAGGATGCAGCGGTGCCGTTCGTTCATGGCTGGAAAAAGGCACGGCTTTCATGGCGAAAGCACCATTTCCTGTTCGTTCATACTGCAGGATTACCTCAATACTGAAGACGCGATGGGGGACCTGCAGATGGAACGTATGAGAAAGACAATGGGAGGTATCTTATGACTGTGAGAAAAAGCAGCATTGATTACAAAGAACATATACAGATCATGCTGGAACTCGTAAAGACCGTTCCGATCATTTTCTTCGATATTGAGACCACGGGGCTGAGCAGCCTGTATGACCGCATATTATCTTTCAGCGCACTCAAATGCGTTGTACGGGACGGAAAGCTGGTGGAGATCGAGCGGATCAACCAGTTCATAAACCCGGGGTTCTCTATCCCGGCATCAGTTTCCGCCGTCAATCATATTACGGATAAAACAGTTAAAGATGCACCGTGTGAACGGGACGCTTACCGGATCATTCATAATTTTCTCGGCGACGCGCCTCTTCTTTGCGGATACAATTCTGTCTCCTTTGATGAAAAATTCATGAGCAGCATGTACCTGCGGCAGAGCGGGAAACCTTTTTCATCGGTGCATCATGTTGATGTCCTGAAAATGGCCAAGGAAAAACTGCAGCTCAGGAAATATAATCTTTCCGAAGTCGCACACGAAATGGGGTGTGACAGGGGGCTTTTCTTTCATACTTCTATTGACGACGTTATTGCCACCCGGAGGCTCTTTGTCCTCCTGCTTCCTTATTATAAAGGTAAAAACAATGATAAGAAGGGATATCTCCAGGCGGATGTCCGTGGCGTAAGATATTGGGAACCTGGTCACGCGCTTGCAAGGCTTTACGTGCAGACCAAGCCATACAGCAAGACCTATTATGATCTTTACAAAAAGGAATGGTGCAGCGATCTTGCCGGGCTGGATATGGACAGACTGGTGCGTGACGTCCTCGCATTTACAGGTTCCAGCAACGAACGGGAACTTTCGAGAAAAGCCAGGGCTTACCTGTAAGGGGAAACTCGTTTTGGAAGGCTCCTGTTTTCATCCCTGCAGTAACGGGAGAAAGGAGAAAACGATTTATGTATGAACAGGAGCTTGTCCGGATCCCACAAAAACGGTACCGGGAACTTATAGCAGAAGGGAAAGAGATCGTACGGCTCTTAAATGACCCATCCGAGAGCCGCAGAAACATGCTGTTCAGGGCAATGACAGCATATCCGCGGGTAGATGAACTGGAAAAATATATGAAGGAACTTGATACAAGAAAATCCCTTCCTTTCATTATCTTTTACAGTCATAATGATATCTTCGACATGCAGAAAGACCCGGAGGCAGCCCGCACAAGGGACTATCTGAAAAAGTACTTCAATGAAAATATAGATGTGATAGAAGATGAGGATTATGAGAGAGTTGAAACGGTCACTCACTCCGTATGGAAGCAGCTCAGCCAGCCGGAAAGAGAGAAACTGTTTTCCGGCCTGATCGGATATTATGGCCGCGATGAATTTGAAACTTTTGTGAAAGATCTTGGATATAAAGAATTTATGAGTGCTTATGGATGCTCTCGCGCAAAATATGAGAGGGGCGAGATCAATCCCGTAATCATTCATGATCTGAAAAAAATCTGGGACGCGGTGCAAATGTAGACGTCGGCATCCTCCCGCGATTAAAACCGTGGGAGGAATTCGAAATATATTGTAAACATCTGCCGGGTCGGCCGGCGAAAAAGCAGCCACATTGGGCTGTTTTTTTATACCGGCTGACCTACTGGACATGTATGCGATGATCGGGGTCTGCATGGGCCACAAGTTCATATATGAGATAGCCGACGACTACCAAAGTCTTAACATTTTCTTTGACATTAAACGGAAACCCGGTATTTGCTCAATATCCTGTTATTTCGCGTTTTATTTTACCTGAAGCGGGTCTCTTTTCTTGCATATTAATTATAGAAGACAAAATGGAAGGAGGCGTATATGTCTTTTGATGCGACAAATGCAGAATTTGAAGCGGTTTTTAGCCAGGAAAACGTAGACGCGGAAGTGATCAGCTCCTTTTTGGAATCACTGCGTAAAAACCTGCAAAGAAAAGGAAGCCGTACATCAAAGGAACTTCTGAAATGGATGGAAGAAGGCGGACAACTGAGCGCTTTTACCTGTCGTGACGATGTTCTTTTAAATATGGCAGAGGAGATGAGCGGAGCGGGCATACCATATGTTGTCATTCGAGAAGTGACAGGCGGAGCTGGAATCCTGATCCGCGAATGTGACACAAAAAAGGTAACACGTCTTACCAGCGATGTCCTAAGAAAATTCTCGTCTTATTGCCGCGTCGCAAGTGTTCAGGAAGCAGAGATGGTGTACCTGCAGTCAAATGATGACGACAAAATGATGATACAGATAGGCGGACTCACAGAAGAAGAGTCTTTGTACCTGGAGCAAAAATGCCAGACCGCACTGGCCGGAGAAGTTATCGGACTCGACACAATGCCGGATGGTACACGGCTTTTTTCCTGCCACGGGAAGACCGCTATGGACGGCATACATGCACCCCTTTTCAGGCAGGCTGTTTCTGAGACTATTTTTATAATGAACGGATATATGTCCGAACGGTCCCGCATCAAAGAAAGAGAAATTTCCTCTTACAGACAAAACAGGGCGTTAGAGTTCCCAGACCGCAATGGGACGATGAGTAACCCGGTGTGGGTCGTCGGGAATGGACAGTTCTTCGTAAAAAGGACAAGAGATGGATTTGAACTGGGGCACGCTGTCGAGATCTACGATGACGTACAGCTTGAAACTGACATGGTAGTTTCCGCATTGGACAGAAAATACCACGTACGCCTTAATTCCGCTCTTTCCAAGATAACAGGGCACACCTGCCTTTACGAAGAGGATGCCGTCATCGAATGGTTTAAGAGCAAAAGAAGCTTCGTGCAGGCCGCGTACATAGAGGGACAAAAATACCTGGCTGCTGCTATGGACAAGATGGTCATGAAGAAGATCGGTTTTGACAGCACTATGCAGATGCAGGGGCAGTGGAGCGAAAAACTCGCCCACTATCAGAGGGAAGCAGCGAAACTGCTGATTGCCGCCATAAAACATCCTGAGCGGCCTCCGAAAGGCTATTCAAAAGAAGACATGGCTAAGATTATTGATACGGCCAGGGATTTTGGCGTTGACATAAATGCCATGCAGACTGCTGCCGGAAGAATGGCCCACATAGAGACGTTCTCCAAAGAAGCCGGCCCTCGAAGGATCGAAAACTTTATGGATCATATTCATGACCTTGCAGGGATTGAGCAGCCCTCCGGCCGCAGTGAAAGGAGGCGGCGTGGGCGTTCCGGAAGGCAGGGGCGCACCGGGAGACAGGAGGCAGGCGAATGGACAAGATAAAAGGCGAACTCAACGAGCTGCTTGAAAATGAGCGCTTTATGCTGTCTGTCAAGATATTCGGGAGTATATATGTCCTGATCTTCATTTATGTACTTCATGTTGAACTTGTCAGATTTGACAACCCAAGGCGGGACATGATCTTCCTTATCAGGGAAGGGTTTTTTGATATTTTTAAAAATCCCCTGCGGATCTTTCCCATACCGGCCAACGTGTGGCTCATCATGGGGCTGTTCCTCGTCATTTATATCGTTATCATTTCCTATACTGCTTACATCGCGAAGCTTTACAAGGCTGATGATAAAAGCGTGGTGGGAACAGAAGAATGGCTGGATGGAGATCCTCTCACCGAATACAACAAAAAATTTACAGAGCCTTTTGGGGAGGCCGACAATAACAGCTTTAAAAATATAATCCTGTCAAAATACATGAAACTGGCCATGGATCCACGAACGAGGAGAAATAACAACGTGTTCTGCATCGGCGGAGCCGGAACGGGTAAATCATTTACGATAGTTGGCCCTAACCTCATGAACGCATATGGCAGCTATGTGGTCACGGATCCGTCCGGTGAGCTTTACTCAAAATACGGGAAATTCCTTGAATACATGGGGTATAAAGTCAAATGTTTTAATCTTTCCCACATGGAAAAAGGAAATCACTACAACCCATTCCGGTACATTCATTCTGACGTGGACATACAGATCCTTGTTAATACTCTGATCACAAACACGTCAGACCCCGAAAAGAAGGGAAATGATGAGTTTTGGGACAACGCGATGAACCTTTTGCTCGTATCGCTGATCTCTTACCTGTATCATTACACAACTAAGGATAATCAGAACTTTGCCAATATAATGAGGCTCCTGATCCTTGCAAGAGACGAAAGCGGCGCGGATGATTCCACCTCCAAATCGATACTGGACATGATGTTTGACGAGCTGGAAGAGACACAGCCGGACTCCTTTGCCCTTAAACAGTATCAGGCGTTCAAACTGGCAGAGAACAAAACCCTGCGGAGTATCCTTATAACCTGCGTTACCCGCCTGCAGGCGTTTTCCCTGGCTAAGGTGGAGAACCTGACAAGTTCGGATGATATAGACCTTGACATGTTAGGGAACGAAAAGACAGCACTCTTTATCATCATCCCGTCCGCAGATAATACGTTCAATTTCCTCGCGGCGATGATGTACTCCCAGCTGTTTCAGAGAGTCTACGATTATTCGGAGAATACAGCGCCTTTTACACAGATTGTAATGGACGGTGAGGATAACGTCGTAAAGTGTTTCCTCGCATCTTCAAAAGATGACTCGAAGCGCAAAGCAAAAGAAGCGAAAGAATTCCTCAAACAGATAAAGAAAGGGTATATCAGATACAACCAGGATTTTGAGTGGTACGAACTGGTCTCCGGCATCGGAGAAGTTTTCGGGTACCGCGGCTCCGAGGAAGAGGCTGCAAAATTCCTTACTTCTGTCAGGGAAAAGGGCTATGTAATGGCAAACCGAAAGCAGTCCAACAACGGGCGCAGGCTTCCTATTCCCGTCCGTATCATCGCGGATGAATTCGCAAACATAGGTAAGATTCCGCGTTGCGAGGCCCGCGTTGCGACCATGCGCAAGTATGCCTTGTCTATGATGATCTTTCTGCAGTCTATCCCGCAGATGAGGAAGATGTATAAAGAAGAATGGGAGGATATAGCGGCGAACTGCGACACAACGGTTTACCTCGGCTCAGGAGCGGATACCATGACGACAGAATGGGTTTCCAAACTGCTCGGCAAAGGACAAAAAACGGTAATGTCGATCAGCCATGGCGGAAGAGGCGGCGGATCCATAAGCCTGCAGCCGCAGGGCATTGAACTCTTTACTCCGGCGCAGCTCAGGTCAATGCCGGGAGATACCTGTATCGTGATGCCAAGAGCCATGTACGCATATAAAGGAGACAAATACGATCCAACGGTACATCCGCATTACGAACTGGTCAATAAGCTGGGAGATTATTTTTATGACGAGGCAAAGACCCAGTATCTTTACCATTCAGGCGAAGCCGCTTACAGCGAAGATACTGAAACGGCAGAAGAAGTCCACGGCGGACCGCCGGTGGATCCTGATCCGGCAGAAAAGGCGGCAAGGCGGCAGAATGAGGAGGAAAAAGCGCAGGCTGCCCGCGAAGCTGGCCGAAACAAAGATGCTGAAAACGAACCGATCGTCGGAAGACCATCTCCCGTAAATGCCAAAAACAGAAAATTCGCAGGCAAAGTAAGAGACGAGAGTTCTCCCGGTCCGCGTGCAGCCAGCTCGTCCTCATCCATCGATGAGAGCGAACGGATCCTGGAGATGATCAGGATGGAGTTCGATGCGGCAATAGCTGAGGATGTCACATCCAGTTACAACAAGCGGCACGGCATCGCATAGTTATTTATTATTTTTTTCATATTCGAACATAGTCATTTGTATCAGCGACAATCAATATTTTTATATCCACAAGGAGGAGGGAAAAATGCTGAAAAGAAAAAACAATCTGACAAAAGGAAATACAATACAGCGGATCCGCCATTTTTGGGTCGCATCCGGACTCGCGACGATCTTTATGCTGACGGTTCCTGTTGTCTGCGCATACACGTCTGGAATCGAAGAAGGTCAGAATAATCTGAAAACCGCAATACATCTGATCTGCCTGGCGATGCGTGCAATATCGGCTATTTACCTGGCATCGGCGCTTTTCAGGTTTGTTATGGCGTGGATAAACCAGGAAGCTCCCGAACAGCAGAAATCGTCCAATTATGTTGGTATAGCGATCATCCTGTTCGTGGCAAGCTTTATCGTGCCGTCCCTGAATCTGGAGACAGTTATATTTAATTCTGATGAACTTGAACTTGGCGGCGGAAGCGCACGCATGGTCATTCACGAACTGGGAAAGTATCTCTGATCTGATAATCAGATACAGCAGCGTGGCCTGCTTTCACAGGCAGGCCACGCTTTGGAAACAGTGTAACAAAAACGTCCCACTACAGCCTGTGGGAAAGTGAAAAGGGTAGAAGATAATGCCGGCTTACATTTTGACGATGAACATTTTAATTACAGGAACGGGTCATACTATACCGAGCGGGGCAGAGGCCTTTGGCCATCTGATCGGATTTCTTGCCATGATCGTATCGGTAATCGGAGTCATCATGTTTGTGATCGGATTGTTTATGCTGCTTTTTTCCATTGTTGACAATGACAGCCGCCAGGATCAGCGGGCGGCCTTTTATATAGGAGTTGCTGTCATACTAATCATTCTGTATGGACTGCTCTCGGATGCCGGCATAATCACAGACTCACTGGGGCTTCCGGATATCCCGTCCATAACCATAATGGGCAGTATAGCAAAATAGGATTCGGCAATGACAGACAAAGAAAAAATGTTGACAGAAGGAAAAACAAACAAAAACAGGATACGCACCGCTATTTTGCGGTTTGGGAAGAAATATTACTGGCTTACAGCACTTCTCATCATGGCGTTTTTTGTGTTCTTTATAAAGGCCTTTGTCCCGACAGTCCATGCCTCAGACCTCGATGAACTCAAGAGAAAATGTGACAATCTCTTCAGCGGCTTCGGCATGACGAACTTTGAATACATGCGCCTTGTTTATAGTGCGTTCAAACGCTTTACAGCCGTTGACTCGGCTGGTGTCAAGAGCCTGCGCATAGTAATCACGGCGATAGGGAATCTTGCCGTTATTTGCTTCAGCCTCATGAACCTCGCAAAGGAATCCCAGCGCGGAGAGATCACACTTGATTATATGTTCAGGGTCGCTGCGACGATCGTCGTCGCTTGTGTCCTTGTCACTTCTGTTGGGACACTTATGGATTATATCTATGGCGCCGGAGACTATATTGTTTCATCTGTGGATTTCACGATGAGAGATGATATTTTTGGGGCTGAAAAAACGGACACGATCTCAAGCGCGGCAGAATTAAGTAATGCCATAACAGAAAACAAGGACAAAATACTTGACGCTATGAGTTATATCCCGGGGCTTAATGGGAACAGTTCGGGATCCGGGACGATAAAAGAACTATATAACATCGATAAACTGGCGGACGCGGACTGGTTCCAGGTAGAAACAGCAGATTCGATACTGACACTCATGAGTTACATCGTATATGCGCCCATGCTGATCAGTATAGTTTTGATCAGCTCTGAAATCTTTTGGGTCAAAGTAAGGCAGATATTTGCTCCCATCGCAGTCGCATCAATAGCTTATGAAGGGGGGCGGGCATCAGGAGTCCGGTTTCTTAAAAAATACCTTGCCTGTTTCATAAAAATCGCCATTTACTTCCTGATCGCTGCCATAGGCGCCCAGATGACAATATTTTTCTTCGGAATGCTCATTGATGCTGCGCCGTATGCCGGGGAAGACGGACACATCACACCCGAGGCCGCGATTTACCTCGTGTTGATGATAGGCTCCAATATCATAGCCGCCATGTCCATGATGCAGACAGGCGGACTCGCCGATGAGATCGTTGGAGTGTGACAAAGAAAAGGAGGACAGGCTGTTATGCTCATGGTAAACATGTCTAAAGACTTCAGGGAGTATTCGCCTAAGGTGATATTTTCACTTACGCGAAGGCAGGCGCTGTGTCTTGTCCCTGCTGCTCTTATATATTCGCGCACACCGCTGCTTACTCGGGCGGGGATCCCGATGGAATACGCAGTTCTTTTGCTGACGATCCCCGTGTTGCCCATCCTTGCGTGTGGATGGATCAGCATATTTGGTATGCCTCTCGAAAAGTTCCTGTACCTTGTAATAAAAAACTACCTCCTGGTACCACGTACAAGGTATTACAGCACTGAAAGGGTATTCGGGTATCTTGACGAGGATAAAGAGCCGAAAGACGGTAAAACGAAAAAACAGAATGCGGACAGTATGACAAGAAAGCAGAAGAAGAAATACAAAGCAGACCTGCGGCGGTACGGCGCGGTCAGATAAGCGAGGAACATAATGGGATTATTCAATTTTTTTAAGAAGAAGGAAGAAACACACAGAAAGGTCCCAAAGACTGTATGGCAGTCAATCCCGTATGAGCTAATATTCGCAGACGGGACGATCGAAACAACAAAAGGTGTTTATACCCGTGCATTCTGGCTGGACAACTTAAACTTCAAGAATACGGACACGTCCAAACAGATGGAAATATTCCACGCTTACGAGGATCTTCTCAACGCGTTTCCGCCCTCTGTGGAATTTCAGATTGTGATACAGAACTATCCTGCGGATAAGAGGGAACTTTTTGAAACAGTCCGGTTCCGCCCTGGAAAAGATGGGCGCAACCGATTCAGGCAGGAGAGGAACAATGAGATTTTAAGGGTCATTACGCACAGTAAACGAAACGTCTGTCAGGATAAATACATCATCGTAAGAGTAAAGAATGACGACGTAGAACAGGCAATGAGAGAACTTGACAACATCGGTAAAATCCTCGGGCGCAACATCAGCCGTCTGTCAAGGGATGTTTCTATAAGGCCCCTTAAGCCGGAAGAAAGGCTCCACTCCTTATTCCTTACCTATGTACAGGATGGGAGCACTGCTTTTTACAATGACGTTGATGAAAACAAGAAGCCGGTGTTCGATTTTGGCAAGATCGGCGAATCAGATCTGACATCGAAGGATATTATCGGGCCTTCCGGCATGGAGTTCAGAGCGAGCAGTTTTAAGTTCGGAGATACATGGGGATGCGCGATGTTCCTGCAGGATCCCGGGAACCTTTTATCAACAGACTTTTTATCCGAGCTTGCGGATTCTTCCTGCAACCTCCTTTTGTCGATCCATCACTCCCCGCTTGATACCAATAAGGCGGTACAGATGATGAAGCGCCGCATGATGGATATTGATGCCGATATCATCGGAAGGCAGATGAGCGCAAGCAGGGAAGGATATTCGGCAGATGTGCTCCCCCCCGATCTGTTTGAAGCACAAAAAGAAACGCGCGCCCTTTACAGGGATGTGGTTGGTAATGATCAAAAGCTCTTCGATATCACATTCACATTCTGTATTTTTGCTGACAGTAAACAGGAGCTTGACGCAAACGTCAAGATGTTCCGGTCAATCGCCGAGAATCGTCTATGTAAACTGAAGGTCCTTACGTTTCAGCAGGAACAGGGAATCAATTCAGCCCTTCCTCTCTGCCATAACCAGCTTGAGATCAAAAGGCTTTATACAACTCAGTCTGCAGCCGTATTCCTCCCCTTTACCATGCTCGACCTTGACCAGCACGAAGGGTTTTATTACGGGACCAACCAGATCACAGAAAGCCCCATTTTCTACACAAGGCTGTCCGGGGATAATTACAACGGGCTTATATTTGGCTCCCCCGGGTCTGGCAAATCACTGTTTTCAAAGAACGAGATCATTTCGGTTCTTTTGAGCGGCGGAGAGAGCAGTCGGAACGGAAGGAAAAACCGAGTATATGTCATCGACCCTGAGGCGGAATATGTCCATCTCGCAAAAGCGATGCGTGGGGAAGTTATCGACCTCTCTCCGGGGTCAAAGACTTATATGAACCCACTGGACATGGATATCAATTATGACGAGGCAGATCCAATAGGAAAAAAGACGGACTACATCATATCGCTGATCGAAGTTATGCTGGGCAGCGGAAAAACGATCAATCCGACAGCCAAATCGATCGTGGCGAGATGCGTCAGCAGGATATACCGTCCTTATCTTGACCATATTACATCATTGAATAAATCGGATCCCTCTATAACATGTGACAAGCAGGCGATGCCGACACTTTCGAGTTTGTATCATGAACTTGCTTCTCAGGATGAACCTGAGGCGCAGTCTATAGCTTCGATCCTTGAGATGTATGTCAACGGATCATTCGATACATTTTCTCACAAGACGAGCATCGAGACCAACACCGATTTCTGCGTTTACAATATTAAGAACCTTGGCTCGGGTAATAAGACTCTTGGCCTTTATGTATGCCTGAACGACATTCTCAACAGGATGTTCGAAAACCACAAACAGGGTTACTGGACATGGTTTTACATCGACGAGGCATACCTGTGTCTTCAGAATGAAACTGCAGCCGACTTTTTGATGGAAATATGGAAAAGGGCAAGAAAATGGAGGGGAGTACCTACCGGGATAATGCAGAACCCTGAAGATCTGCTTCAAAGTTCAAAGGCCCGCCGTATCCTCGCCAACACACCGTTCATCACGCTTTTTACACTTTCTGAAAATGACCGGATGACGATTGGGGAGCTGCTGAAAATCCCCCAGGAGATGCTTGACTATACGAGAAACGCCCAGCGCGGAGGCGGGCTGATCCACACAAACCGTACAATGGTTCCTTTCTTTTATGATGTTGACCTCGACACGGAGCTTGGCCGGATCATTACGACAAAAGCTACTGATGATATATAACACGCGCTCACGAATGGCCTGCAAAACCGCAGGGTCAAAAATCCTAAGGCAGGCCAACCTCCTTAGGATTTTTTGTTTCGGGAACAGACTGTATGGGCGCATAGGAGACTTTATAATGACTGCTTCTCTTATAAAACGGTTCATGTTATTTCTGATCGCGATATGCCTGCCCTGCAGATGCCTGCTGGCAGCTGATAACGATGTCGTATTCGGATCTGACCCGCCGGACGCCGTAAAAGGCCATATTTTTGTCAGGGCGGTTGTCGAAAGCGGTTATGAGACAGATGTAACAGTAGAACTGTATCCATACTGGGACGAGGGCATTCCCCACAGATACGAATTGTCGGAAGGCAATGAATTCGGGGTGTCAGATGATATACAGGTCGGGGAATACGATTATGTCAGCTACGTGCAGGACGAGGAAACTTACACTTCTCATGTACCGCATCTTGTAACGGTGAGCGAGGGTGAAGATGCTTATTTCATCGTTGTCGTAGGAAGCCGTGATTTTGTCCGGGAGTATGAGTGGCTCAGTGATTATACGAAAGACGGGCAGCGTATAAGCGGCGTGATCACAAGCAAAGAAGCCGAGGAATTATATGCCTATGACGTGAGCCAGCAATGGGGCGATACCACAGGAAGCATCACTACAGATGAGACGGGACCGGGAGAAGATCCTTCTTACGCTTCAACACAGGCTCCGGAAGGACAACCGGAACATATAACTCCGGAAGAGGAAAAGACAGACGAGAAAGCGGAAGAACGGCATATACCCGCTGCCATGCTGGCCATATCACTGTTTGTCGTCGGTGTAGGCATGCTGCTGTATATAAAAAGGAAACGTGACTGATGGAAGAAAACAGAACTGCCAGCCTTAACGGGCAGGAAAACCCCGATATTATCGTAGACCAGGAAGAATCCCTTTCTTACGCGAAAAAATGGCTCTTTAAAGATGATGAAGAAAAAGACCATGAGGAACTGGATCCGGAATCAGATACAGAAGAAAAAGAAGAAACTGCACCGGAACAGGAACAGACAGAGGACGAAAATTCCCATAAACCGCTCGACGGAGAAAAGGATACCGGGAAAAACCAGGGGGATGACTCCCCCGGGCTTGAAAGGGTTCGTGACGGGCAGAGAGTCTATCTTTCACAGGACGGGCGGGTCATCGATGACCCGCTTGTTCAGCAACAGCAGTCGGAGGAGCCGGAAGAGCTTCCGGTACCCGTTCCTGAAGACGATAAGAAGACCGACGACAAAGAAGAGAAAAAACTGCAGAAGAAAAAAAATATGGCCGCTTATGAGCGGCAGCAGCAGTATATCCGTGAAGCTGACGAACGACAGAAGCAGTATGTCCTCGAAGGCCAAAAACAATCCGGCCCCGTTATTCACTATGAAGACGGCATCCCTATTGTAGAAGATCCTGACGCTTTTCTTCCCGCAGCATATCAGCAGCGGTCATTTTCAAATGAGTACGGTACATCCGCAAAACCCATAGTTACCGAAAAGAGCGGTATGCCGGGAATCGATTCCGGGGAAGCGGATACCTTTTACGAAGAACGGGTGAGGGAAAGACCTGAAACCCCTTATCGGCTGCACGGCGGCGAGGAACGGCCTGCAGCGCCGATCGGGGAAGACAGCCCGGAAGAAAGCGGCGTATTTGAGGCAGGCAGAAAAAGGATCAGAAGACCTGCTGGCAGGGGAAGCTCTGCACGGGGGAAATATTATGATAGCGTCATCGGATCCGGGAACAATAACACGTTTGCCGGAAGCAACTATTACGAAACCGGATACGGCGGACATGGTTTGGATTCAACCGCCTCATCTGATAAAGGCGCTGGAAGAGGCCGCACAGCCACTATAACACTTGACGAAAACAGCGGGGTCATAAGCGGAGAGAAAACAGGTGAAACCCCTGTGTCCGCCCGCGGTCCGGAGGACATGCTTTCGGCTGCTGGTTCCGGGAAAATAACAGGAAAAACGCAGCCGCGGATGATCAGCCGCACAAACAAGGAAAATGACATGGCCGGTGATACGGCCGGAAACACTGGGCGCAGTATAGCCGACACGGCGGAGAGTGATATGGCTGGTGACTTACAACACCGTCATTCTGCCACGATCGCCGGTTATAAGAAAAAGAACAGTGTGGCCTCTGCGAAAAATAATTCTCCGGCAGCAGGACACGCTTTGTCAGAGTATCGCAGGCAGGATTCGTCATATACACGTTTTGTGGCCAGAAAGAAAAGTACAGCGGGACTGTCAGGAAATCCGGATGCGATCTTGGAGATGGGGTACGGAGCAGGCGCAGTATCCGCGATCCTGTCAACAAAACCTAATGAAGATGAAAGAGATCAAAACAGCCAGATACCGAATATCGGGACATCTGCCGCCAATCGTTTTTCATCTGTAGGGATCAATGATCTTATAAACAGACTCCACGGGGAAGGAGAAGCAGAAAGCGGCGAAAATGCCGCAAATGTGTCCAACCAGGTCAGGGCATCACGAAACAAAAACGGTACACTGCTTAAGGAGAGGAGCCGGAACGGAATCATTCGCCTTAAGGCGACGGTAAACTCTGAAGATCCAAAAGGCAACGGATCCAGAGTGCGGAGCGGACGGCCATCCCGATTTGCAAAGCGCGATGAGTCCAATATAAGTGCGGGCCGCAGCCTCCCTGGAGACGGAAGCAGCGTTACACAGACAGCATATACCAGCAATGCGCAGATCGGAAAAATGTCGGCGAGCACATTACAGGGACAGACATCCCCTATACAGAGCGCCGGTTCATTTATAAAAGGAAAACTACATACTATATTAAAAGCTGCCGCAAAGCGGCTAGTCGCAGGCACAATGGCCGCGACGGTTGCCACGGGCGCTGTTGCCGGCGGGTCCGTAATGATGGGAATGCGCTCAGACAGCGAATCAGACAGCAAATGGGTCCCCCTGCAGGCTCATCTCAGTGCGGATGGCACGGGACGGGGCAAATCCCTCACGCAGGAGACACTGGAATTCCTTCATGAGAGGATGCGCGCGTACGGCATCCAGACTACATATGCGTCCTCGTCGACTGCTACAGGGGCAATAACCATCCATATGCCGGGCTACAGCGACAGTTTTAACAGTTATGACGGCGGAGACGGCGATTCCACGATCATGTTTATTGGTCAGGAATGCTTCCTCATTGACGGTGGCTGGAGGACGCTCTCCGACATGACGATCGATTACCTGAAAAGGCGCGGCGTAACAGAGATCACAGCGATGGTCTCACACTGGCACACAGACCACTATATAGCGCTTAAGCGGATCCTTGAACAGGGAGAGATAAAAATCAAGACACTGTACTGCCCGCCGCCCGAAGAGATCAGGCAGTGGGGGAGCGGTGATGCATCTGTCGGCAACTGGATGATCAAGAAAGTCGAAGAGGGCGGAGGCACGGTCATCATGCCGGATGCCGGCCATACCAATTCCTACAGCGTTGCAGGGCTGAGGATGACCGTTTGGCGGAAGACCGCAGAATTTCATGCGGGCATGGGCATGAGCGGCCTGTCTTACGACCGCTATGATGTACAGAACGACGCCTCCCTGCAGGTATACTTTCCCGACATCTACTATTATACCGGCGGGGATATGTATTATTTCCTTGACGAATTCCTTGACTCGATAAAAGGCTCGAAAATCAAGCTCTTCAAGTGCTGCCACCACGGAAACGGCTCAGCCGCCGAAGTCCAGCGGCTCAGGGATGAGTTCGGGGCGGAAGCATGCTGGTATAACTCGGTCGGGCGCTGGGGCGACCTGGACGGCTACTATGCCCTTGCCGCCATAAAGGCGCGGGAACTGGGAATGCAGGTATTCCAGACAGCAGGGGACGTTGATGTCAGCATCGGCGGGGGGACTGCGACGATCAGGGACAATCGCGGCTCTTACAGTTACACCTGCCCCTATATGGGGAACAGCAGCAGCAGTATAACCAGCGACGTTTCCAAATACGCGCTCAGCTGGGTTGGCGACAACGGAGAGATCAAAGTTCCGTACAAATCATCCGTTACCGGTAATGACCCGAACGAGGAAAGATCCCAGCCTCTTGCTGTCGGGCGTGGGTCCGACTGCGCCTGGTTTGTCTACCATGTTCTGATGGACTGCGGCGTGCTGGCAGATAACACCGAATTCATACATTCCTATGAGTGGGGGTCTAACCCGGAACTTTATCCGAACGGAAAAGATGTCGGCACGGACCTCTCGCTGGCAAAGCCCGGCGATGTACTGTGCTATGCGTATGGCTACCCAAGAGCAGGCAGCAACTCGCACGTAGGCATTTATATCGGAAACGGCGAAATGGTGGAATGTGCCGCCGGCGCCGGGGGCGTTGTAAAAAGCCAGGCAAGCGACGGGAACCTGATCAGCATCGTGCATTTCGAAACGAAGGCGGGAACGGCATCTGCCACTGTCTCCCCCTTTATTGACCTTACTACGACAGAGACAACCAGCAGGTACGATTTTACCCCCGAAACGGAAGCGATCGTCGAAGCCCATATGCACGACTTTACATATGACAATTTTGATTCCTTCATGGCCGCCCACGGCGGAGCGGAGAACTATGTGCGCTCACTCGGCGGGGTGTTTGCCAAATGGGCAGGACGCGACGGTTACGTGCAGACAGCTGGTGAATTCCAGGAGATCGCCGAGTACGTGATGGGCATTTATACCATCTGGGGGCCCGACTACATGGGCGGTGCCGGATCACACAAATTCAATGCGAGATGGGGCGACGGCGACCAGGACGGACGATTCTACAGCGGCGACGCATGGCGCTGGTGGAGGGACATCCCTCTTGAAGAGGTGTTCTTCCATGACAAGGAGCATATCGTCACGGACTGCGGCTGCGGGATCTACCACATCATGCAGAAAGCAGGGCTTCGTGATTTCTACGGAGGCACTACATATTCCGATACTGCGCAGCGGGAAGTTGATACATCCCTTGGAGGCAGGCTTATCTTTAATAAGGAGGAACTGCAGGTCGGGGACCTGATCCAGATGAGTCACAGCAGCGATGAGAGCGGCTGGGGACACGTATGCGTCGTCGGGGAGATCCACGCCGACGGCAAGATTATTGCCTATGATACCGGAAACCGTTATGTGAATACCGGAAGTTACAAGAAAGAGCTGATCTTCAACGACGACGGTTCACTTGGCGGGGACTATGACGGCTACTACCATTGGTTTGGACAGCGCATGCGCGAGATCGCTCAGACCGGCGGGATCACTGCCGGGAACAGCGCGGCGATCCAGAACCTCGGCGACATACGGATCAATAGTGTGACTGTGGATGGCACCCAAAGAAACAGGAATAATTTTAGTTACAACACCCTGGGACGTTATACGGAAAATGGGCGGCGTACATCATCAGTCACAAAGAAATTCCGGTTCGTCGATAACGACGGAAATGAGATCTCTCCGAAGGGGTTAACATCCATGGGAGGCGGTGCAACTGCAGGTGGGTCAGGCGCAGACCAAAATGTAGGAGCTGGAACAGTGATAGAGATCCCTTCCGGCCTTGGTGATATATATACTTACATGGGATGGCAAATGATCACATCGCCCTCATCAAATCAGTACCGGCTACGTGAGCAGGCGGGACAGAATTTCGATGATGAGGGATTTGGGCGCATTAACGGAAGGTATGTGATAGCCTGTACAACAACTTATGGGAAAGTGGGAGATTATGTAGATTTTGTAAAAGAAGATGGGCTTGTGCTCCACTGCGTGATCGGTGACATAAAAAGCAGAAATGACAGCGGATGCAACGAATGGGGACACAAAAACGGGAGAAATGTCATCGAATTTGTCGTTGATAAAAGCAGCTGGTATCCCAGCGGACATGTAAACCCCGGCACCAGTTCATGCCATCCGGAGTGGAGTAGCTGCACCGTGAAAGCAGTTAACCTGGGCAGTTATTTTACCGACCCGACGGCGGGAGGGAATTCCCTGTTTTTCTCCACATCATCAAGTGATACGGAGAGGGCTATGTACCTCGCCATGCAGGTGCTTTCCATGTCAGTTATAGGCAGCCGGTACAACAATCCCGCCAAGAAAGAGTTTTATCAGCAGTACTGTTTTGATACGCTTGATTATGCGATATGCGAATCCGGTGGAGCTGATGTTGAATACACATCAGTTGATGACGATACCATGAACTGCCGCGTGGAAGTGACGATACACTGCGACCTTGCCATGATGGAGGAAAATGACAATAATTTTACATCGTGGGGACATGAACACCCATTAGGCGATCCGGAGCCGGCCAGCTATATGAGCCTGCCGGTAAAGACATTCAACCAGGTGTTTAACGTGGACACATTTGCGGGCAGTACCAGCGTCAATCCGTTTACCGGGAATGAGGAAATTGTATATGAATTTTTCCTTGGGAAAGGCCTTGGCGCGGCACAGATAGCCGGTATCATGGCAAATATCAAGGCAGAATCAAACTTTAATCCAAAGGCGGTCAACGCTTCATCCGGTGCGAAAGGACTATTCCAATGGCTGGGCGGAAGAGCGGAGGCTCTCGACAGTTACGCACAGTCAAGAGGCAAAGATTGGACGGACATCAACTGCCAACTCGAATACGCGTGGACAGAGATCGATAGTGACAAGGGATGGAACGGAAACACGGCGCAGAAAAAGGGCTTCATGACAACTGACAGCGCCAAGGAAGCTGCCATTATCTTCTGTGTTTACTGGGAAAGAGCAGGCAGCGGCATGGCTGCGAAGCGTGGCGAATATGCAGAAGATTATTACTCCACGATCATGAGCGCAAATACGATGGGCGTAGGAGCAACCGATTACCTCCAGTGGGCGATCGCAACGGCAAATGATGACTCGCACGGTTACAGCCAGGCGTCGAGAAACGGCAGCCCAGACTATGACTGCTCATCATTTGTGTACTATGCACTCAAAAACTGCGGATATGATGTAGGTGACAGAGTGTTCGCAACAGGAGGGATGCCATCCGCTCTTCAGCGGCTTGGATTTAAGATGATGCCGATCCCGGACGAATCGCAGCTCCAGCCCGGAGATATCCTTTGGTGGGACGGTGACGGCACAAAAGGTCACACGGAGTTTTACTTGGGGCAATCGAAAAAGGTGGGCGCGCGAGGCGCAAGCTACGGATCTACCGCTCCGGGAGATCAAAGCGGGTTAGAAGTAGCCATTACTGACTATGATGGCCCCGGCAGCTTCACACATATCTTTAGGAGGTGAGGGGATTTTCCCTTTGATTATGAACTACTTTTGATCATGAACTATTTGAGGGTATTTTTTCTTTGAACATGAACTATTCGAGTTTTAATCATGAACTATTCGGATTTTAGACATGAACTATTCGCGACCTGATCATGCATTACTTAAGAGCAGCGCTCCAAAATGGGTGTGCTGCTCTTATTTATAACGTATTCTACATTAAGTATTACATATGATAAGGCAAAACTGCCACCGGCTGGATTGCCAAACAGGTTGCACAGAGATTTTTGCGAACGAATCAAAAACTAAAGCCCGACGGGATGTGCCCCGTCGGGTATTCTGATTCATGCTAACTTTTTCAATGCTGACCCATACATCATAAACAACGCTGTCAAAAACTGAGATCCGTATCACCCCGCCTGCGGAATTGATTTCTTCAACACGTCCATACAGCAATTTAGAAGGATAATCCTGTATTTTTCCCTTTGATCAGGTTCTATTTTTGAAGAATAATGCCATTTATTCTATCCTAACTCCATTTATTCTATCCCAGCTGGGGAAATTTGCATGGAAACCGGATTATTCCGGTTTCCATTTTTTATCCAAATGGAATTCGTGTTTTTGTAAAAGCAGCGCATAGGATAGAATAAATGGAAATCACGAATCTCGATTTCTAATTCATCCGTCCTAAACAATTACGAAAATGCTATAAACTTGACTTCTCTATTTCTTCTTTGCTTGCTGCATCTTTCCTGTAGCTGCTGATTTCCCCTATGGCCCAGTCACATTTTCTTCTTCAGCCGTTCCCTTTTCTTTATGAACTTGGCAAGTTCCTCCTCATGGCCGACTTCTGCATAGAACCTGACCGCGTCATCACAGATCTTCACTGCCTCTTCAATGTTGCCTTCCTTTTCATAGATGATCGACAGGCGCGTGAATGACGGGATTACAGCACAGAAATCTATCTTAGAAATATCTTCGGGTTCGTTTCCGTTCAGCCTGCTGTACGTAAGTATCTGGCTCCTTTCTGTATCAATATAACACCTTCTTGCTTCGTACAGGATATTCTGGTCTTTGAGGGCATAAGTCTTCGAGGCTTCGAGATAGTCGGGAGAGGTATCCCTGTAGGTGTAGTAGAACTCATGCAGGTTCATGTACGCAAAATGAAGGGCAACAGGATCCTCCGCATCGTCAACCGCCCTCAGGAGGAGCTTTTCCTTTTCGTCATCGAACTTCCTTATAGGCTTCGGTTCTTTTACCGCCGTGGGAGTAACTGCCTTTCCGCTCTTTTTCAGTTCCTTTTTGTGGGATTTTACATACTCATTCGCGTCCTTCAGGGCAGAGCATACCGCCTCCTTAAGGGCAGGGCAACTGCAGACCGAAGGGACTTTAGTATCCCTCTCCTCGATAGACCAGTTTGCGAATATCGGGACACTGACGGTTTCGAGCCGGGAGATATTGTTCTTATTTATATATTCGCCTGCATAAATACCCGGATAACCGTATTTTGCCAACAGCACGTCCCTGAGACCCTGAAGAAATATATCGGGGAACTCCCTGATGTTCTTAGTGTTTGTGTACCCGAACGCCCGCGCATAGTCCATGACCTCTTCAGCGGTGAGCGGGTCATTGAAGCCCAGCTTGCAGAGGAGCAGGAGATAAGAGGAGATGTCTCCGTCGGGAGACGCACTGTACTCATCATACAGACGTTTGATGAAGTCGGGTCTTTTTCTGATAAGCCCCGTGAACATCAGCGCATTGGATGAATAGTGCTGGAACGAAGGCGCTTTGTGAACGCTCCTCAGCTTAAAGATCACCTCAGCGGCTTTCTCATAATCCCCCTGGTACAGATGCCTCTCAAGGCCGTAATACAGTATGAACACATAGGAGATACTGATACCGCTGTTGTAGGGGTCTTTAAGAAAGTTCCAGTAAATCCCCCGCTGCTGCGGAGAGAGTCCTTCGTAACTGGGAAAATATCCGGGTTCGGGGATCTCTCCCTTACGCTCAAAGCTTACAGGAAGCTTCATGTCGATCAGGCTTGGTTCGGGACGCTCGAACCTTACTGTGAAGCGGATCCCCGATGCTTCATAGACAGTTTCTTTCGGAGCGGGAAGGGCATGCCGGCGGGGGGCGTTCCCGTTCTTGATCCAGAGAAGGTCTTTGATGTCCGGATGTACTGTCAGCGTATTGGACGGAAGCTTCTTCTTGGAAGAGAAAAGTGAAAAGATACCCATATCGTTCTCCTTCGTTTTGTTCGCTGGTCATATTATAACATGGGCGGACAGTCTGTGCTTCTTCAGCAAATCTCGAAAATCTCAGGCAGGGCCTTCCATAGGTCCTGCTTTTTACTGTCCGGAAATAATATCCGGCACTGCAGAAAACGAAGAGTATACGGTGGCCGGCAAAAAGGTAAGAGAACATTCTTTACCTTTACTTGTCTATTATGCAAAACATAGAATATAATATAGATGAATCAACATTCATGTTGATAAAAAGCTATAAAAATGTTATCTTAAATGAGACACTTTTTGTAAATATATAGAGGAGTGAGTAATTTTCATGGCCAAGAAAGAAGTTAAAACAGATCTATGGGTTGCCTCGCAGCTAAATGATTGTAAAATACCGTTCAGCGCCCAAGGCAGCGATGTAAAAGAAATTAACGAAGCCCTGTCCTCAGCCTCAAAACGTGGAACGGGCAAAGCCGGCTATCCTGAATATGTGTCCGTAATAAAGGATTTTGTGCTGGTTGTTGAGGATAAAGCCGACACGGACAAGCACTGCAAGTACACGAACAATGGCCTTATTGACACGAGCACCAGAGCTGTTACTGATTATGCTGTTAATGGAGCATATTTTTATGCAAAGCATATCGCACAAAACAGTAATTTTAAAAAGGTGTTTGCGATCGGCGTTTCCGGGGATGAAAAACATCATAAGATCACACCGGTCTATGTTGATGACAGAGAAGGTTATCTGGAACTGGAATCTGTTGAATCATTTGCAATGTTTAATAAAGAACACATACAGGAATATTATACAAGGTGGGTTCTTAAAGAGGATACTCCGGAAGAGAAAACAACAGCTAAAATCTTACAGGATGCCGCAGAACTGCATGAATATCTGCGTACATACGGATCATTGAAGGATCAGGACAAACCGTTGGTTGTCTCTGGCATTCTTCTGGCACTGGATGAAATCAAGAGCGGCAGTTTCTCTTTGGACTCTCTAACCGGGGACGATATTGACACTGACGGTGACAAGATTTATGAGGCTATCAAGAAGCGTTTGAAACGGTCCAATGTTGGCCCAGATGCTAAGCGCGATAAGTTGATGAGCGAGTTCGCTATCATCCGCACTAGCGCCCGGTTGAACGCAGTTGATGACACTTTGGGAAAGACTCCATTGAAGTATTACTCCGAGTTCCTGAAAGAGCGTGTCTTCGACTATATCAAAGGCAGATCTTCTTCTGAGGACTTTATCGGACGGTTTTACGGGGAGTTTATGAGTTATTCCGGTGGCGACGGACAGACTCTCGGTATCGTGCTGACTCCGGCGCATATATGTGAGTTGTTCTGTGATTTGTTGGATGTTCAGCCGAATGATATTGTACTGGATCCCTGCTGTGGAACCGCTGGATTTTTGGTGGCGGCAATGCACCACATGGTGTCTTCTGCGGACTCTGAAATGGCCAAAAAGAACATCCGCAAGAAGCAGTTGCACGGTTATGAGTTGCAGTCTAACATGTTCGCTATTGCCTGCACGAACATGATTTTGCGTGACGACGGGAACAGCAACATCTGGTGTCAGGATTTTCTGAAGCAAAACACAGCGCAGGTGCAGTTAAAGGGTGCTACAGTCGGCATGATGAACCCTCCATACTCTCAGGGAACAAAGAAAGATCCGTCACAGTACGAGTTATCTTTCGTGGAGCATTTGCTTGATTCATTGACGCCGGGAGCACGGGCAGCGGTCATTGTCCCACAGTCTTCCATGACTGGCAAGACGAAGGACGAGCAGAAGTTTAAAGCATCCATCATGAAAAACCATACATTGGAAGGTGTGATCACCTGCAACACAGATACATTCTATGGTGTCGGAACTAACCCGGTAATTGCCGTGTTTACCGCTCATGAGCCACACCCGGCCGATAAAATCTGCAAATTCATTGACTTCAGGAATGACGGATACGAGGTCAGGGCACATGTGGGACTTGTTGAGGGTGACTCCGCCAAAGACAAGAAACAGCATCTTTTGGATGTTTGGTTCGGACGAATAGAGGCACCGAGCAAGTTCTGTGTGGAGTCAACGGCACAGGCCGATGATGAGTGGCTGCATAGTTTCTACTACTTCAACGATGAGATTCCGACCGAGGCCGACTTTGAGAAGGCTATCGGGGACTATCTGGCGTTTGAGTTCTCCATGGTGATGCAGAACCGGGAATACCTGTTTACAGGGGGTGGTTCAGATGATGAGGCTTGACGACCGAGAGTGGAAGACTTTTTACGTTGGTGACTTGTTCACAGTGAAACGCCCGGCTGCGCGAAATAAGGATGATTATCAGGAAGGTGCTGTTCCGTTTGTCGCCTCTGGAAGCGTCAATAACGGTGTGATGAAGTGTTGTCAGCCTTTTGAAGACGAGGTATTGGATGCTGCAGGATGCATTACGGTTAGCCCAGTTGATGGAAGCGCTTTTTATCAGCCATATCCGTTCCTTGGACGCGGTGGTGCTGGTTCTTCTGTTCTTATGTTATACAAGGATGGCATCAATCTCTATATAGGTCAGTTTATTGCCAGAATGGTTGCTAATACCTGCGTTGGTAAATACACATATGGGCACATGGGGAACAAAGATAGTATCAAGCGTGAGCGCATCTTGCTTCCTGTTACCGATGCCGGGGAACCTGATTATCAGTTCATGGAAAACTATATGCGTGAACTGATGGATGAGAAGAAAAAGCAGTATCGGAGATACGTGAAACAGCGGATTGCGGCTTTGTGTGCTGTTCCCGGTGACCAACAGATGGATTGGAAATCTATGATTGACTCTCATAAGTGGGAGCCTTTCCAAATTGATACAATTTTCAACATCCTACCGGGTAAGCGTTTGGTCGCTGCCGATTCTACTCCGGGTGACAGACCATTCATCGGCGCACTGGATAACAGTAACGGTGTTGCCCGTTTCGTCAGTGACAAGAATGAGTCGTTGGACAAGAATGTTCTCGGCGTGAACTACAACGGAAACGGTATGGTGATTGGTTTTTATCACCCATATGAGTGCATCTTTTCCGATGATGTGAAGCGTTTTCACTTAAAGGATCGGGAAGATGATCCATTCGTTTTGCTGTTCATGAAAACTGCCATTTTGATGCAGAAACAGAAATTTGGTTATCTCTATAAGTTCAATGCAAACAGAATGGCTCATACCAGTATCATGCTGCCCGTCACTGATGACGGACAGCCCGATTACGACTTTATGGAGTCGTTCGGCAGGAAGATGATATCGGACAAATACAACCAATATCTTAAATATCTCGAATTAATGAGATGACACAAAATATTGAATATTGGGAGAAATATGGCAAAAAAAAAGAAAGACGGTGTAAATATTAATTACTATATTCGCCGTGACGTAAAAGAAAAACTAGACCTATATTGTAAAGACGTTGGTCAGACTGCCACAATGGCGATAGAGCGAATTTTAGATGATTACCTGACAAAATACATAGAAAACAGAAACGATAATTCGGGACAGTCAACTACCCACCGCTTAGGCGCTGATGCGCCTTAAAGCGGGGCCATAAAAATATTAGTTCTGATATTTTGCAATACTGATTGTATAAGGAACGCTGCGCATGACAGCGTTCTTTTTTTTGTGACCGCAATTAGCGATGCCACATCTTTTTTAAAATATCCGTATTTTGCATCCATCATTCCGGCAAACAGGTGTCTTTTCTTACATACTTTATAATAGAAGGATTTTTTGTGGTTGCGCATAATCAGCTCAAAGGAAGGATCGTGTTTATGTACCTTATATACAGCAGTATCACAAAGTCCCTGTATATTGACGAAAAACGGCAGGCAGCAGCCTTCCTGGATATCAAGGACGCGGAAAAATACAGGGACGCAAATGAGAATGTGTATATATACGCGGACGAACGCACCAAAAAAAACATTTATTCCGATTGTTACGCAGCGGGAGCACTTTCTGTGAACATAGCAAACAGCGAGGGAAAAGAGAAATTTATCTCCCTGCGAGAAGACCTGCTGGAACGGAGATTTTACAACGGAAAAGCAAATGCGGATATAGCGCGGTACGCGCATACAAAAGATCCGGCGTGCGTGCTTTCTATGGGTAAGGACCGTTTCATCGTTCCGGTAAAGATCACAAACCACCCATATGTAAAAGTCATGTATCTGACAGCTTTTGAAAAAAAAGGCCGCACGGAAGACGGCCGGAACTATTTCTACCTGGCTTTTACGGATCTTAAGGAATATGAAAAATGGGGAAAGGGAAAAGATGAATGGTCCCCCCTCATAGTGGATTTTAAAAGCCTTGCGCGGATCGGAAAGAACCACGGGTTCATCATAAACCTGATGGGAACAAAGTTTTTGCTGAACAAAAAGAAATTTGAAATGGTAGAAAGAGAGGAGTTATGAAATTTCCCGCAATGTATTATTATGTGCCCCCGTGTCCTGAATGCGGGAGCCGAAAGACCGGCAGGTATGTGTCAAGATCGCTCACACAGGAAGATACCAATTATATGATAAAGGAATCACTCAGACACGGGGAGCTGGTGCGTGTCCGGAACCCTGTTCCGATCAATAATGCCTACTGTGAGGACTGCGGGCATGAGTGGCCCGTTCATATACAGGCTCAGTTATGGGATACCGAAAGAGTAGAGTCGGAGATCCGTGAAAGAGGTACATATAGCAGATACGAACAGTTCTGCATACAAAACCCCAAGAGGAAACTGCTGCAGCGGCTTATAGGATTTGTTTCAGGCCTGAAAGGAGAAAAACATGGGATTTAAACACATTGCAAGGATGACAAGATACCTTCAGAAAGAAGGCTGGGCCGATGAAAAGATCATTGACCTGATCCAATATATAGGGGAAGAAAAAAGTGATTCTGCAAACCGGGATGGTTCAGATTATGATTCCGATGATGAAGACGAGGATCTCGATACAACGTATGTCATCAGCGCGGATGAACTGATAAGCCGGCAGGCCAGCGAGGAAGAGTCTGTGCTGGAAGCAGAAGACCTCGAAGCGGCTGACACAGGCAATGAGGATGAGATGGCGGGGCGCTGGGACGGCGCCGATGAAACACTCCGTATAAATAATGAAACAGCTGATGACACAGATGATCAAAACGCCCCTCATAAAACCGGGAATACGCCGGCTTTTACATCAGACAACAACGAAAATGACCTGAAACAGGATGAAGAGACAGCTCCGCCGCAAAAAAAAGAAGCGGGAACAGATATAAGGGTCCTGAACGGAGCGGCAGCCTATATGGATAATATGGGGCTTCCGCCCGTAAATACGAAAATCGAAAGCACACTGGATAAAAAGCACGGTGAAGAGGCGGCGTCAAAAGATATTGATGCGGAGAGTAAAACAGATGACAAACCCGGGGAAAATGAGCGGAAAGCAGTAGATCCTGCAAAGGACGGTGGTGCGGATCCCGCCGGCACAGGGCCGGATAAAGACAATGCTGAACACAAACCCGACGCTTCACATAATGCGGCAAATAAAGCGCCTGCAGCAAAAGAGCCTCATCTGTCGGAGAATGATACTGGCAGCAAGGGGAAAAAGGCCGAAAAGGACGTCCTTTCGAAAGCAAAATATGTGCTTATGAGGGAGATCAAAAAAGCTGACCTCACCTATTCGATACTAAATATAAAGATCACCAATTTTGACGGGAATGTTACACGGACAAGCATTATATCAACCCCTTTGGACTCCGCCGTTGATGATTCCCGGGTTTTAGCTTTAAGGCGCGACCGTAAGGTCAGTTCGGTGATTGTATCAGAAAATGGGCCGTCGGCCGAACTGGATATCTTCGGGTACCCTGTCAAGCTGACAGCTTATATGGAGAATGGGACATATCATACCAGGTGCAGCCTTCCGCAGGAATATGAAAGTGATGGGACAAAGATAGAATATGGTGAAAGACTGCAGACAGGCAAGGGCCATATCGTCATAAGGCGTAACGACATATATTTCCACATTGTTCCTGTTGCTTTCACTAACAATGAAGCCCATGACAACCTGACGGCCTTATTTGTCTGTGCGGAATATCCGGACGGAACGATGCGGTTTGGCAGTTCAGAGGAGGATATGCGTGTACGCTTAAATATAAATGATAAAGACCTGGAGATCACGGCCAGCTGGGAAGATGATCGTCTTCGTCCGCAGATCAAGACAGTGTAAGAGGGACAACGGCCATGATAGCTGTGATGTACAACAAGAAAAAACCTGTGCTGGAAGCGGATATAGAAAAGGGTACCGTAAAAAGAATAAACAGGGTCTTAAACAGAGAATATGCACCCCTCTATATCTATAGTGAATGCACGGAAAAAAAGCTTAATGAATGGCTCAATAAGAGACGAATGCCGGCGGACAGGGAAGGTATGCCGGAGGTTTCAGAGCGATTCAGTCATTTTGCAGCATATCCTGGATTTGACTCATATGGGTGCATGTTCTCACTGTCTGACCAGTATTGGTTCTGTTTTGACAAGCATTCCCAGACATGGGGAAATGGCAACTATTTTACGAATCCGTATTCGGAAGACATAGGAAAAGCATTTTTTACGCCGTGGGAATACCCGAAAAATTATAGTTTTAAAGAATCCCCTGATCTTATGACAAATGGATTGCTCTGCAAAAGATGGACCCGCAGTGATGACGGCGCGTCTTATATGATCAAGGCCGGGAGCAGGCACCTGCGCCAGGAGCCGATCTCGGAAGTCCTGGCCTCCATCATGCTCAAGAAACTGAATATCATTCCTTTTGTAGAGTATGAACTGGTCGTGGAGGGGATGCGGCTGTGCTCAAGGTGCAGGAACTTCGTGACAAAAGATACAGAATTTGTGCCGGCATCGCATATCTACTATCAAGGGAAAAAACATGAGAATGAAAGCGTATGTTCCTGTCTCTTGAGGATGTGTAAAAGATTCAATATAAAAAATGCAAAAAGAGATATTGAGAAGATGATTACAGTAGATACTATTCTCGGGAACGAAGACCGGCATCTTGGAAATTTCGGATTTATCCGCAATGTGGAAACTCTTGAATTTGTGGGATTTGCTCCGCTGTTCGATTCCGGGTACTCATTTGTTTCTACCAACCGTATGCCGAATGACAAGCGGATCGTCTTCACTGAAAAAGAAAAACAGAGCGCACTGGCACATAATCTTCGATATGTAAACATGGAAAAATTGGAAGAACATAACGAGATGTTTGATCTGATAGATGTTTACCCTGAAATCGACGAGGAAGAAAGGCATCGTATCAAAAAAAAGATAATCAGCGCGCCGGGAAACATACGAAGACTGACGCGAACACTGGATAAGGCTCCCATTATCACCAGGTAAGTAATTTACAAATAGTATATAATATATTATAATATACTTACGGAGGTGAAACGTATGTCTGCTGCATATTCACAGAGACTCATAGATCTTTTGAGAGACAGGAGTCTGTCACTGACAGAAGCCATTAACGGTTCAGGAGTCCTGCGGGATGTTAAAGGGGACGACGTTGCTCCGCTTGTACACGCGGCGGCAGTGCTGCGTGACGCCGACCACAAGATACTGGAAGACATCCGAAATAGTTTGGATAATATTTAGCGCACTAAAAGAAAGGCGGTAGACGGGAACGAATTATTCCTATCATCAAAAAGGATGGATACAACAAAAGAGGTGGTTCTTTCTGCGGAAGAAATATCCGCATTAAAGACGAAAATTCAAAAAGAGATTGATCATATTCAAAATAGTGGAATAGTGAAGAGGCCGCGCAGGACAAAGAAGATGACCAATACATCTGACGCTGCGGGCAGTACAGGAGATACCGCCAAGAGTACTGCAAAGAAGATGGCCAACACATCTGACATCGCGGACAGTACAGGAGATACTGTCAAGAATACTGAACAGAAAAAATGGAACCGGGACATATACTTGGCGGCTCATAGCGGTGATACAGAACTTTACGGTCTTGCTTCCGTTCTCGTTTTTTTTACCGTGCGCCCATTTTTTTCGAGCCTGGCTGTAAAATATCAGAATTCGGCCCAAAAGCCGGAGATCGACGATTTTATGAACGAGCTGTACATCAAGATACTTCAGATGCTCGACCAATACAATCCGGAATTCACCCCTATCACATGGCTTAAGCCATGGGCCATCGCAGTGTTTCAAACAGTAAGAGATAATGAGATCGGGATCACAACCACACATTATTTTCAAAACACGCTGACAATGGTTAAAAAAGCCCGCAACGAGATAGAACTTGCCGGGAATACAGATCCTTCCGATTACGATATATATGAATATTTGTCGGAACATTATCCGGGAAAAAACATTTCCCTTGCCGCGGTCGAGCGCTGCCGAACGCAGAATTTTTCTCTCGTTACGGCTGACACGAACCCTTTCCTTGAAAACACGGATCCATCAAGAAATCCCGAACGAGCAATAATCGCGAAGGGACAGTCTGAAGATTTCGAAAAACTCAAGGATATGCTGACTCAGAGAAGCCGCATCATTATAGAGATCGAGCATGAGTATATCCGGCAGAACGGCGATCTTCCGGATATTGATATCATTTTTGATGTACTCAGCCATACAGATCCGACCTTGACGGTTGATATTGTATCCAGGATGGTAAATACAGCTCATCAGGAGGTGAGGCGAACTTACAACCGAATGAGGAATCGTAAACCGGCAGAAAGCGTGATCACACTTAACGCCTGGCAGTGGGATGATGCTTCCTTGGAAGATGAAGAGAGAATGCTCTTGCAGGCGATCGAAGATGACCCGTCAATACTTGAGGCTTTGCAATGATACTAATACTGAATGAGATATCCAAAATGCCGCATGCCCGCGAAAAGGCATTCGGCATTTTTTATAATTTTCCATTTCGGACATAGTATCTGTACATATGTAAATGAATTGCGGAGGGAACAGAGAAAGGAGGAAAGAATGAAAACAGCCGATATCCATTTACACAGCTTAGATTTATGGGATTCTGATAATGACCCGTACGAAGTTTGCAGAATATTAAAAGAGATGGGAGCCATGGCCGTATGCGTTACTCAGCACGGGATAGCGTCACAGGTAGAAAGTTTCCGAAAAGCAGCAGCCGCCTATGGACTGAAATTTATTCCGGGAATTGAATTCTATTACCAGGCGCCGAACAGCGTAAAGATAAGTCATATACTTGTTTTAGCCATGGACGACACGGGCTGGAAAGCCGTAACTCAGGCCATTACAGAAGGACAGAACAAAAAGGGGTTTGCCGTCATGACTCCCGAAATCCTAGAAAAATATTTCGGAAAAGGCAAGGAAGGTCATGGACATGTCATTGCCACCAGCGCATGTATTAACGGGGTGATTGCGGCAGTACTTCGCGAAAATGAGGAAAAGGAAAAAGAAATAGAAAAGGTTCGCGCTCAAAAGCAGAAAGTGCTAAAGAGCGTTCCCGGAGAGGACTATTTCGAAATGGTGCAGCGTGAGAGCGCTGCGATTGAGAAAGAGCTGGAAGAGTCGAACGAAGAACTGGCCAGGCTTAAAGCTATTGCCGGCATGAAATTCAAACAGAGGGAAAAAGCTGTATCAAAAATGGAAGGAGAAGCCGCAAAGGAGGCATCCGTTTTGCTCGAAGCTGATAAGAAGGCCGCAGGAGAAGCGGCCGCAGCCATCCCTTCCATAAAGGAAAAAGTTTCCCTGCTGAAAAAGAGGCTTGCAGCAAGCAATAAAGCCTCCAAACATGCTGCGGAATTGCTTGAAAAAAGTAAGAACCATACCGACAGGATCGCACAGCTGGAGAAAATGCTGCTTTCGGAGGATGAACTGGAACGAAAAGCCGAAATGGAATTCCATTATTTCATTGAACTCTTCGGAAAAGGTTATTTCTATGCTGAAGTGCAAAACCACGGTATAGAAGAGGAAAGGAAAATTTATCCATGGATCGCACGGCTGGCAAGGAAGATCGGATGCCCCATTGTGGCATCAAATGATGTCCATACACTGACAGGAAGCGAGGATGAACTTCTGAAGCGCCGTATACTCCGTTCATTCCGTTTTGAAAAATGGCAGGAGGATAACCCGGGAGACGACCAGCTTTATATCAAAACAGATGAGGAACTCAGGGAATGGCTCCTCAGGATCCTTCCGGAGGACATAGTTGACGAGGCAATGGGAAATATACCCGCAATAGTCAACCGGTGTAATGTTGAGTTTAAGGTTGTCCCACACTACCCGAAAATACAGATGGAAGAGGGCGAAACTTCAAAGTCTGTTTTTATGCGGCTGATAAGAGAGGGGATACAAAAACTGCTTCCCGGGAATAAGTTTACGGAGAAATACCGCAAACGACTGGAGTACGAAATCCGTGTGATCGAAAAGATGGGGTTTATAGACTATCATCTGGTTGTCTATGATTTCCTTGATTACGCAAGGCTCTATGACAGCATTCCGCCGGAAGAGATCGATAATGCTCCTATTGACAGGGAAGAATTGATCAAGTGGAAGAAAGAACGTGGCTACACCGAAGACGTCGGAATGTCTACAGGTGTCGGCCGCGGCTCAGCCGGAGGATCCCTTGTATGTTATCTTCTCGGAATTACCAAAATCGACCCCATCAGGTTCGACCTTCTTTTCGAGAGATTTTTGAATGAACAACGCGTGTCAATGCCTGATATTGACTCAGGTGCGACGTGTTGCTGCGTGAAAAGCGCAGCCTGACACAGAATTCTGTGTCAGAACTGATGGTTTGACAGGTGGAATGAAAGGGGTAACGCCCTGAAACGCCTGCACTGATACTCCGACATGCGGGAACGATGCAAATAAGTTCCTGTATGAAGCTCGGTAAAGACGGCAGAAGGTGACCGTAAGTGAAAAAGGCGAGGAAACTTGCCGAGTATTGCACGAAACCTGTCCGGAGGCGGATGGTGTCACTGATATGCCGGGTGTCAGCTGTATATGGTTAGAATGTTGAAAAACTGACAAAATTCCGAATGCACGGGTCTAAACGATGAATATACAGAAATGTATATACCGGCATAGCCGGTGTCGGTGCGGTAAAGTAAGAATCTGAGTTATGAAATACCGTGATGTGTTACAGGCACACCCAAGCCGACAGGCCTATAGGAACACCTAAGTACAGCTAATGATAAAGCCATCGGAACGCGGAAAGCTATGAACGCAGAGCTATTTGCAGGCAATGAAGCGGTGAACAGGAATACATAACTGTTCTTTATCAGAGTGAGAGTAGAGGCACGACCTATGAAGCTTCTGTAACGGAAGCGGAGGAACAGCCTCAAGTCGTCTTAATCTAACACATCTATTTCACTTTTCTATCGAAGTCGAGTATGACAAAAGAATTTGTCACTCGCCTTAATGAAAGGAGGGTGATGTACGATGGGACAAGGACTGAAGAAACAGAAATTAAGGAATGCAGAGTATTATGACATACAGAAAATTCAAGATGAACTATACCAAAAAAGTATAGAAAACAAAGAATTTACGAATCTGATGCCACTGATCGCATCGGAAGAAAACATAAAGCTCGCATACCGGACATTAAAAACACACAACGGAAGTTATACACCGGGAACAGACGGAATAACCATAAAAGACATATCCGCAATGGATGAGAAAGAGTTTGTAAAAATCATCAGAGACAAACTCGACAACTATTGTCCAAAACGGGTCAGAAGGGTAGAAATTCCGAAAATAAACGGTGACAAACGACCGTTGGGAATACCAAGTATTACAGATAGAATTATTCAACAGTGCATACTGCAGATAATGGAGCCCATCTGTGAGGCAAAATTTTACGAATCCTCATATGGTTTCAGACCAAACAGGAGCACTGAACATGCAATAGCAGCAAGTTATAAGTTCATACAAAATTCCAATCTGCACTATGTGGTCAACGTTGATATCAAAGGCTTCTTTGATAATGTAGATCACAAAAAGCTTATGAGGCAGATATGGACAATGGGAATCAAAGACACAAAATTGCTCATGATCATCAAGAAGATGTTAAAGGCAGAAATTCAGTTACCAGATGGAAGTATAGAGCAACCCAAGAAAGGAACCCCGCAAGGAATCCTTTCACCGCTCCTTGCCAACATCGTCCTCAACGAACTGGATTGGTGGATAGCTTCCCAATGGGAACTTCAAACTGAGCACATGAAAAGGCCGCACAAAAAGCGCTACCACGAAAACGGGAGCCGTAATAAGTGGAGTGAATATAACTCTTTGAGGGGAACGGACCTGAAAGAGATGTTCATCGTCAGGTATGCTGACGACTTCAAAATCTTTTGCAGGAACAAGGCGGACGCAGATAATACGCTGATAGCTGTTGAACAATGGCTTGGCGAAAGACTGCACCTTGAAGTGTCAAAGGAAAAGACAGGTGTAACAAATCTGGAGAAAAGCTCATGTGAGTTTCTCGGATTGGAAATAAAGGTAAGACCGAAGGCTGGCAAATACGTAGTGGTATCGCACATCAGCCATAAGGCAAAAAACCATATCAAAAAGAAACTCAAGACAATGCTGCAAGACATGAGAAAGCCGAAAAACGACTGGGATCTTTTCCAAAGGATCGGCGAGTATAATTCTACGATAATAGGTATCCAGAATTATTACGCAGTAGCAACAATGGTGAGTTCAGATCTTTCCGAAATTGCATTCGGACTAAAGAAACAACTCATAAAACAGGAGTTGCACTGCAAGAAGCAAGGCGTCTGGAAAAATGCGTATCTGCAAAAACGGTACGGTAATTCAAAACAGGTAAGATGGTCCAATGGAACCCCAATATTGCCGCTCGCATATGCACAACACAGAAACCCAATGAACAAGAAAAGGGCTGTGAATCAGTATACAGCGGAAGGTAGGGCTCTCATTCATAAAAACCTTGGGGTTGACGTAGAAGTCATGAGGTATATGATGAGAAATCCAGTAATTGGAAGATCAGTAGAATATAACGACAACAGGATATCGCTCTACGCAGGACAAAACGGAAAATGCGCGGTCAGCGGAGTAAAACTGGAGATCAATAATATTCACTGCCATCACAAACAGCCGGTCAAGGACGGTGGAACGGATGAATACAAAAACCTGATACTGGTAACAGAAACAGTACACAGGCTGATCCACGTCACTGATCCGGAAACAATAAAGAATTACCTGCGCCAAATAAAGCTGGATGCAAAACAGATGGCAAAGCTCAATAAGCTCCGCTGTATGGCGGGGAACAAAGAAATAATCAGTCTAAGTTAAGTGAAGTTAGAGGTGAAAGACAAAGACGATGGAACGCCGTATGAGGGGAAACTCTCACGTACGGTGTGGAGCGGGGGAAAAGCCGGAGATAACATCAAACGCTTACCTATCGCTATACATAAGCCGCAAAGTGAGGCCGCGTACGATCGAATATGTGAAACGTAAGTATGGAGAAGACTGCGTATGTGGCATTATGACACAGCAGAAATTCTCCCCCAAAAACGCCGTGCGCTATGCGGCAAAAGCTTACGGTCTTTACAGATTCCGCAACGAAAAGGAAAGCGGGGCCAAAGCCTATCTTTCCCTTGGGGACAGGATAGCAAAGAAAATACCTGCTGACGTCGGTATGACTTTTGCGACTGAAATCGGGGGCAGCACGCTCTACCAAATGCTCCGCGAGGAATTCTGTGAGGATGAAACCGCTTTAGAGATTATCAGATGGGCAAAGTCCATTGAGGGCTGTCTCTATTCTTATGGAGCACATGCAGCAGGCATAGTGATCACAGATGGGACACCTGTCCGGGAGATTATCCCGCTGCGCTGGAACGAGTCCCTTGGGATATATGCGGCTCAGTGCGATATGGTCGAAGTAGAGGAAAAGGGAATGTTGAAAATTGATTTCCTTGGACTCAAGACCCTCGACATCATAACGGAATGCCTGTGGATACTCTACAGGAAGGGCATCCGTGTAGATCTCGATAAGATCTCATTCGATATTAAGGAGGTCTACGAAAAGATCTTCGCAGACGGCAAGACAGACAGCATCTTCCAGCTTGAGTCCGGCGGCATGAAAAACATGCTCAGGCGGGCCAACCCGAAGAAACTGGAAGACTTGATCATTCTCGTCGCCATGTACCGCCCGGGACCGCTGCGTTATATCGACAGTATCCTTGACGTGAAGAACGGGAAAAAGGAGATGACCTTCCTTATTCCTGAACTGGAGCCGATCCTTAAGGAGACATATGGCGGAATCGTATACCAGGAGCAGATCATGAAAATTTTCCAGGACCTCGCCGGGTACACGCTGGGTGACGCGGATATTGTCCGCCGAGCCATGTCAAAGAAAAAGATGAAAGTTCTTGAAAAAGAACGGGAAACATTCCTTTTCGGCGACGAGACGCATCCCGGATGCAGGGGGAACCATATTGACACAGAAAAGGCAATGATCCTGTTCGAGCACATGATGGATTTTGCCAAATATTGTTTCAATAAGTCCCATGCGGCTGGATATGCGATTATCGCTTATATCACCGGCTGGTTCAAATACCATTATCCCGCAGAGTTCCTGACCGCCGCCCTTAACTGGGCGGAGAAAAACGGGGCCAAGAAAGACCCCTATCCGGGGCTTATGGCGGAAGCAGTCTCCCTCGGCATTAAGGTGTCCGCGCCGGACATCAACGTATCCGAGGCGCGCTTTACGACCGATGGAAGGACGATCTATTTCGGCCTTGCATCCGTGAAAAACGTGGGAATGGCAGCAGACCAGATCATAGAAGAAAGAAGGAGAAACGGATCCTACCATTCGTTCCATGAATTTTTCCGTCGTTGTCCGGCCAAGCGTGACTCGGTAAAAAGCCTCATCTCAGCTGGGGCATTTGACCGTTTTAATAACGGGAACCGGCGAGCTATGGAAATGGCTATTGATGACTTGAAAAAGTCAGCTGACGCCATAAGGAGCAAGCAGAGTTTTATCAGGACTGCGGAGGGTATGAGTCCATATGTCGATGACCTTCTTACTGATGAGTCAATAGTGGAAAAGCAAAAGCAGCTGGGGCTTACCGTGGAACTCAAGGAGCCGACTACAAGGAAGAAACTTGAAAAGCGGATCAAAAACGCAGCTGCGGCACTTGCTTCTCTTGAAGAGGGATTCCGTGAGATCCGGATCGACAGGAATATTGCGGAGGACAAAGAGGAAAAGTTGCGGAAAGAATATGAGCTTCTCGGCTTATATGTGTCCGGGCATCCCCTTGACGAATATGACGATGATGCGGAAGGTATAGAATCGATCAGCAATGTGACAGAAAATACCCAGCGCATTCTCGGCTATATAAAGTCGGTCCGAATAACAAAAACAAAGAAGGGTGGAAGCCCGATCGCGTTCGCCGAGGTCGAAGACCGTACAGGTACGATTAAGGTAAACTTCTTTACGAGCGTATACCCGCGTTATGAGTCGATCATTACACAGGGGCGGGTCCTGATCATAGGGGGAAAGTTCCGTGAAGAAGACGTTTTTGGCGCAGAAGATGATAAAGAGTATGTCCTTACTGCTTCTGAGGCAAAGATAGCAAAAAAGAAAATGAATGCGTATCTGTTGTCTACAAAGAGCTATGCGCTCTTTCATGTTTTGAAAGAAAGGACTTTCCGGCAGAAATATGAGGACAGTGACGGACATCCACTCCTTATTTTCGACGGGCAGATGAAGGAACTTAGAAGCGCAACCTACAGGGTAAGTGCAAAAGCGCTTGAAGACGGGCTTGTAGAGCCTGCCTGACCACATTCAATAAAAGGCATTCAACGTGCGGGGGGAATCCTGCCACGTCGGATGCCTTATTTTTTTACTATTCCGACAAATTTTTCTTTTTTGCACTGTTTATTCGCAATAACAGGTGCCTTTTCTTACATACTAATTATAGAAGGTATAATACGCGACGTGCCGACAGAGTTATTGTCTTGCTGATAAGGTATTCACCGACGGAACTGTCATGAAACGAAATAAGACGGGAAGTAACAATGGGACGAGAAAATGTAGTGTTTCTGCGAGGAGCAGTAGCAAAGGCCCCTATGGTCATAAAAAATGACCTTGGGGAACCGATATATGCGCAGGTATTTATAAACGTCGGAAGAGATCCTCGTAACGCGGGCGACAACATCCGGTACATGAAAGGCGACAGCCCGATGATTATAACCAGGGAACCTCAGTGGGCAAAAGAAATTGAAACCTGGGATAAATATGATATTGTCAATATCATGGGTACTTTTACGACGAGGATAATCGGAAAGACGCACAGCTGCCCTTACTGTCACCGGAAGCAGCAGAAGATAGGTCAGCTTGCATATGTGTACCCTGTTTTCGCGGAAAAAATCTGCCATCTCGACACGCCGGAAGAGTGCATGAAATACATCGTCAATCATAGAGAGATTTCAAACCGTGCAATAGTTTTGGGAACGCTTTGCCATGAGCCGAGAAAATATGTGACAAAGCAAGGCGTTATCGTAACCCAGTTTCCTATTATTATCGGCAGAAATATCCGTATCCCTACGGATTCGCCCGATATAACAACTGATTGTCCATGGGTTAAATCATACGGGGAAAACGCAAAGCAGAACAAACTAAGACTCTTAAGGGGGTCGGAAGTCCTCATCAATGGCTGCATACAGACCCGTGATGTCATGCGGCGCTCTTTTTGCGGACAGGAATACGATGAAAAGGGAAGGGCGTTAAAAGCCGAAGATGGGACACCAAAGATCAACCCGTCGAAAGGCTGCGGAAGGCAGTTTGAATGGAAAGACCGCGCAACGGAACTCCTTGCGCAAAGATGCGAATATCTAAATGGCTACTATACAGATGAAGACCTCAAAGAAATGGGCATAAGTCTGGAGGAACTTCCAGACACGGATGATGCCACCGGTGAAGAGGACGATTAAATTCCTTAAAAAAACGGGGCGAACGGGGTCGGTGTATTATATAAAAAGTATTACTGCAGAAAGGCAGGACTGATAATGTCTATTATTAATTTTGACGAGATCAATAAAAGCCGCGAGGCGACCTCGAAATCTCCGGAAGGTGTCGATATGCCGTCAACACCAGCCATGGGCCTTCCTGGGCTTCCCGAGCTGATCAAGCTGCAGAAGGCACAGGTAGAGGCCTTCTATAACGAACATTTGCGGACAGCAAAAATGTTTGAGGATATCGATGGCCTTGTAAAAGAACTTTTAAATCGTGCCGGCGTCAGGGAACCGGTTTACCCTACGCCCGATCTTATACATATTATCGGCAGCAGGGCAGAAGATATGCTGTCAGAATTTTCACAGTCCTACGGAGGCAAAAAAGTGATCCTCTGTTCGGACAAAAAAAAATCTCCCTATTATGCCGTTACCCTGAAGCTGAATGAAAAGGCCAGATCTCTCCCCATGCTCCCAGCAGATGTTATTCCCGTTGTTGACGTATACAGGATAACAAAGGGTAAATGTGATGTGCTGGATACCAGCGCTGACGGATGGACCCGTTCTTCATGGCGCGAATACGTGGGTCTGACCAAAAAACAATGGGAAGATGTAAATAAAGATGGCTTTCTTGATGAAATGATGACAGCAGTAATTGGCCTGCTCGATGCTCCGTCCGACAATCAATGGACTGCTCTCAAAAGGATTTATTACAGCTTTTACCAGTTGTGCGATATCGAACCGATTTTCCAAATGATAAGCGTCGAAGCGTTCGGGTATGACGGCGAAGGACTGCCCCGCCTGGTACTGGTTCCTTTCCACAAAAAGCACAAAGGAGTGGCGATTGGAGTAGAGGATGGGAAGCTGACGCTTTTCCTTATGGGGCACTCGTTGTATCCGGTGGATGTATTTGAGGATACTTTTGATGCGGCATGTTTCATAAAGAATTATTACAATAAATTCAACAGCGGTAAGAGTGCTGCCATACTGCCTGTTTCAAAAAAAAGAGTATTGGAAATTGATGACATCGAATCTTTCTCTGTATATGATTTTGATGCTGCTATTAATAACACTTTTCCTGCTGGTTCTATATCAGAAAAGGAGCGGAATGCCACTTATCTTGCGAAAAAAGTTTATGTCGATATCGTAACGGATAACCAGTTGCTTGACGGACTGGCATCCGCCTGTGTAAACAGATTCAGTGCGCTGCTTGATGAAACCATCGAAGGCTTATTTGATGAATAAAAATAGAAAACCCGACGCAATACGCCATTCCTGGCTGCGCCGGGTTTTTAAATACAAAAGGGAAATTCACATTTCAGTCATGCCGGCAGAGCTTTTCGTAAGCGGAGAGTACGGCATTTGTTATCATGGCCCTTGTTACACTATTCGTCGGGTGCGCGATGTCCATATACTTCCCATTATTAAGCTTCCGATTCGGCATGCATACAAAAGCGGGCTTTCCTTCTGGCTGGATAACAGAAATATCATGGATCGCAAACTGTCCATCCAGTGTTATTGAAGCTACCGCCTTCCGATTTGTCTCGTTTATCGTTTTTCTGATCTTGATCTCAGTTATATCCATTAAATATACCTCCCATATGCGCAAATGTTACCGGCCGGCACGGAGGCCTTAAAAATCCTCGCCGAAAGCGGAATAGTCAAATGTTTCGACATCTGCATAATCCATCTCATCCATAACAAGATCATCGGGAGCCAGTCCAAGTGGCTGCAGCCCCATCGTAACACCAAGATGTTTTGCTATGCGGTCTTCTGAAAGCGAAATACCTCTTCCTTCGGCACCGGATACTTCGTTTATATACTGGGATCCGCTGCTGTCATTCGCTACGCAGCATGTAAAAAAGAAGGGGATCCCATAAAAACGACAGATCCTTGAAAGCTCATTGAGTGCCGGTCTGCATTTCGTCTCGAATGTTTCCCGTTTGTCATATTCCGTGGTCTTTGACATTGTATTTTTCATCACTTCACCCCTGTTTTATTTACTTAAATAACCTTGTACTTGAAACCTTTTTAAAATCGGGGGGATGTCAGAGACCGGGGAAAGGATCGTCATCATCTTCTTCGTTCTCGTTGCCGTCAGCTTCATGGCTGATAATATTCCCGCTTTCATCATCCACATAATCAAATCCGCCGCTATCATCATTCTGGTCTTCGCGTTCAAGTGCTTTTACCAGTTCATCGGGAAGTGTGCAGCGCACCACCTGATGTATATACTTTTTCTTAAATGTTCCCGGAGTAAGGATGAGCAGATCATTGAGGCTCCCTATAAACTCCTCATTGTTCATCCTGTTTTCTTCCTCTATCTGTGCGCCGTGTTTCAGACAGACCCCGCTTGGCAGTACTACGAGGGACTGTCTGAGCAGGAGCTTCAAATATCTTGTTCTGTGTCTGGGCTTAATCTCGTCCCTGAGAAAGCGGATGGACTCCGGTTCCGTAAGATTGAATCTGAGCCGCATCATGTATCCGAGGCCATCGACATCACAGGGAAGACATTGCGGGATAAAAATATGAAGGCGCTTGCCTGCTGCGCGGTATACAAGTGCGAGCCGCATAAGCGATGACACGGATATCCCTGCAAGGTGAATCGAATAGAGATCCGAATCACAGTGTTTGTACATTTTATAATAAATTTTCAATTTTACCTCCAGCCAGTGAATACGACCCCGACCACATCATCTGCGCTGACAGGGCCAAAGATCCGGCTGTCAGTGGAATGGGAACGGTTATCACCCATCAAAAAATATTCGTCTTCTCCCAGTATAAGTGGGAGAGAAAGAATTCCCGGGTCCTCAAATAGCGGGAAATCTCCATCCTCCGGACTGCCGTTAACATATAGCTGTTTGTTCTCTGCATAGATCCTGTCACCGGGAACTGCGACCACGCGCTTGATAAGAAGAAAACCGCGGTCCGGCTCCCTTGCGACGACAATACTGCCCCTATCAATAGCCTGTCCGGATCTGTAGCGTGTCATTATCACAAAACTGCCGTCTTTGTACGTCGGTTCCATAGAAGGGCCGGACACATAAGCCGGTCCCACAAAGCGCGTAATGATAAACAGGCACAAAGCGATAATAATGACACATTTTTCAAAGCTGTCAAGATGCAGCATTTTCCCTCGGTCCATCCGTTTACTGACTCCTTGCTCTGAGCCTGTTCAGTACGCCAAGGTAAATCAGGGGTTTTTCTTTGATGTCATCGTCATCCGGTGCATCTTCGTAAAGCAGTACCGTAACAGTCAGTTTCTTGTACTCATAGACATAACCGTTATAGTCGCCATAAACATCATTCAGGATGTCTTCCTCTATGACCTTTGAAAGTTTCATAACGACCTCTTCGGCGTCGGTCAGGCTGAACCGGTTCATACACATAGGCTCATCCGGCCCGTGCCCGTCAGGGTGTTTTTCATCCATAGCCATATACCGCGGGCAGGCATAGAAGGGAGTATCTCCTTCCATAATGACCATAGGGACAGGTTCTTCATGCCCGTTCATACAGAAAAAACTGATATCATGGCTTTTCCAAAAATTCAGGACCATAACAATTTCTCCTTATTTTATCTTCCTATAATAAGTATGTAAGAAAAGACCCTTTCGCGGAGGTCATTTTTTATTTTTTTCGACTTCGCACATATATTTTTTAAAGCCTGCCGGAATAAATGAGGATTGTAAAAGGTAAACCGAAACAGGAGGATATGTATGAACAGAGAAGATGTAAATTACGATGCAAACAGTATCAAAGAAGAGGAAACGAATATCAATAAAGAAGGAGATTCGCTCCTTCCTAACGGAATGATGATGAAAGGAGACAATTGTGTAAATGCGGTAAATGGCAGGATCGTCCGCATTGGAAAAGATGACTCGGGCAGGCGCATGATCCGTATTTTTATAAGGAGCAGCACTACAAGGAAACCCGCTTACCTGAGTTTTTCCCTTGAAAACATTTCCCTTGGTGATATCCGGCAGTACGACACCGTGAATGTAACAGGGCACTGGATTGCCTATAAATTCCATAATGCGAGATGGGAAGACAGGCGGCGCGATCCCTATATCCAGTATCTTGTAGCAGACAGCGTTACGCTCAGCAGGACCAGGATGGATGAAGTGTACGGCATCAAAGGAGGCTTCTATTACAGCAGGCCTTATGTTGAGACCGGGATCCGTGGTACGATCGAGAAAATCGAGAAGAGTGAACAGAACTGGGTCACTCTCACGATCGGAGTCAAAGAACGCGGCAGAAGGGACTGCTCGATCGAAGTGAATTACTCTCCCAATATGCGTGTAAAGGACGGAAATTACGAGGTGGGCGACAAAGTCGTCGTCCTGGGGACGGTCTACACGAAGCCGGTCAAAGACAAGGATGCTTTTTTTGAGAATATCATTGCAGAAGATATAATCGTCGTGGAAAAGGGCATGAAGCCTGTCGCAGTCGCTCAGGCTCAGGAGGACGACGGTTATGAGGAAGAAGATGCCTTTGCCGGTATGTAAAGGCTTTCAAAATTAGTGACGGCAGCTTTTTGTCCGGACGGGATTTGGTTCCCGTCCGGATTTTGCGTGTTGGGCACCGACACCGCCGGTTTTCTGCAACGGCATTTTTTATTTTTTCGGACTTCCTACATATATATATCAGTTTAATGAAAAATCGGGAGTCAAACAGAAAGGAGGACCGAAATGAAAAAACGACGAAGGAAAATGGTGGGCCGAATTGCAAGTGAAATAATGGAAATATTCATCATTATTTCCTGGATTTACTTATCCGTGCTTACTGTCGCCACGGGACTGACAGGCCTGTTTGGCGGCATGGAAATGACAAGGGGAGAGGCGATGCTGCTCCTCGGATACGGCGTATATTCACTGTCTGAATTTGCGTCCTACGTCCTTGATGAAAGGACATTGTTAAGCGATATCATCGACATGGTGATCGAATATGTCCGTAAAGAAGCGGATAAGGAATAAGGAGGAAAGAAATTGAAGATTAAACGATTACAGACAAAAGATACAAAAGGCCTGGCAGGGACGAGGCATTACGACTTTAGCAAAAATAAAGTCGCAGCGTTCTGCTGCAGCAACGGAACAGGCAAAACATCCGTTTTGAAGGCGCTGATATATGTCCTCACGGGGCAGAAGCCTTCCGGCGAACTTGTTTATGCAGGTGCCTCATCTGCCGCCGTCCAGGTGGATTTTGATGACGGCACAAAGATCGCGAGGCTCATGCCCGCAGACAGCAAAAAGCCGCAGAAGTTCTATGTCGGCGAAAAAACTGCAAAAAAACTGCAGGCGACAACACTGACAGAACTGAACAAAGCTATTGCTGCACAGGTCGGGCGAGAAATTGACAATTCCAGGATCATAGCATCCTCGGAACTACTCCGCGCCCTTACCGGCCAGCAGCTTTCAGATCTTTTAATGAGTTATATTCCCGAACTTCTCACGAAGCGGGATATAATGTCCAGAATAAAGATCCTGACGGCCGGGCAGGAAAATCTTCTGCTCGAAAGCCTTCCGGAAGGAGAGTTTGGAGTAAAGGTCATTGACGAACTTTGCAAAAAATTCTATGAGGAAAGGAAAAAAGCAAAGCAGAGGGTCACGGAGGGCAATGCTGTGATCCGTAACCTGGAGCAGAACTCGGCACAGCCGAAATATCCCAGGGAAAAGATCGAACAGATCATTGCCGACCTGCAGAAAAAGCGGGACGAAGCTGTTCAGTTTTCCGCTAAAATGGCGGAATATCAGAATCTTTCCTCTGCCGCAGAAAAGCACAAGGCACAGCTTACTGCGCTGGACGAGCAGATCGCAAAATTCGATCCCAATGCCACCCGCACCCCGCAGGAAGAACGAGATGCGCTTGCAAATGATATCGAGCAGGCAGAAAAAGAGGAGAAAACCTCCTATGCAGCCATGCAGGAATGCCAGTCACAAGGAAAGGTCCTGCAAAAAGCGATCAGAACGATCAGCCAGCAGGTATGCCCGCTTTCAGACCGGCTCATCTGCACAACAGACAAGACCAGCGTAGTAGGAGACCTTCAGGCAGAATTTAATGCCTGTGGAAACCGTTTCAAGGAACAGAAACAGATCCATGAGGCAGCTTTAAAAAAGATCGCAGAAGGCAAGGAAAAGCTGAAAGCCATCGATGAAACGAATAGGCAGGCTGACCGGCTCGACTCGCTGAAAGCAGAAAGAGAAAGGCTCTTGGAAACGACACCTGTTGTTCCCGAAAAGCCCGAACAGGGTAAGTCTCCCGAGATTTATGAGGAACAGATAAGGAAAGGGCAGATGCAGCTGGCTGCCATCGAAAACGTGGAGAAGATCAAGGCGCTCCGTGAACAGACAGCAGCCGCAGAGGAAGAATACAGGAAGTATTCGACTCTGGTGGAGTATTTCTCTCCCAAAGGGGAGATAAAGAAGGCTGTCACGGAATTCTACCTGGACTCATTCGCGGCGCCCTGCAATGAAAAAGCAGAGAAGCTCTTCCACGGGATGAACCTGAGGTTCCTTGCGGAGAACGGAGTCACGCTGATGGTTGACATGGGAACGGGGAATTACCTGTCCTTTGAGAGCCTAAGCGAGGGAGAGAAGGTCTGCGTGACCTTCCTTATGATGTCAATGCTCTCTGAACTGTCCGGATTCCGTGTACTGATACTGGACGAGCTTTCGGTACTGGATGACAGCACATTCCGCAAGCTCCTTGACGTGTTAAAGGAACACGAAGCGGAATATGACCTGGCCGTGCTGGCCTGTGTCGACCATTCTGACACTGTAAAAGCGCTTGAGGAAAATGGGGTACCCATTATCAAGTGCTGACGGAATACAAAATCCTGCGGGCAGACGCCTGCAGGATTTTTTTTGCTCCAAAAAAACATGCCGAATCTGTAAAACAGTGGAAAAAAGGTATATAAAATAGTATAATATAATTATATTAAATATTATAATATACATTTCAGATATGAGTTCACTATAAGATTCCACCGCTGTAAAGGCGGGAGAATTAGATAAAAAGGGTGGGAGCAGCAGTCATGTATTCATTCCTTTGCACGTATGAAAAAACATTGTTTCGCGATGAAAAAACAGGTTATACGATATTTGCTGTCCGCACGGACGATACTGCTGTGCCAAGAAGTGAATACGGAAACACTGTCTGCATCGGGAACATCGTCCATTATCCCGTTGGCGTCCCTCTGAATATAAGCGGTACTGCTGCCGCCGACGCAAACGGAAACCCCTGCATAAAAGCAGAGTCCTGCATTCCGCAGTCCGGAACGGCTGCAGCCGGCATCACCTTTTTATCAGGGGGGCATTTTGCTGGGATCGGGTTAAAAAAGGCAGAACTTGTAATGTCGGCAGCTGGGAGCGACCTGTTTTCGTTCTGTCGCAGGGGAGATGCCGAGCAGCAATTGTCAAAGATCAAAGGCCTGACAAGTGAAGAGGCGTCAGCTATTGTAACAAAGGTCAACATGTATGCCGTGATGCAGGATCTTTTCGCGTGGATATCCGCATACGGCGGGACATGCAAAGACGCAGAAGATATTTATGAGATATATGGAAACAGGGCTATAGAAAAAATCGAAGAGAATCCATATTTCGGAGGCTTTTACAGCCTGTCTTACTATGCAAGGGAGGCAATAGCCAGGCAGAAGAATTTCAAGACACACGACCACAGGCGCCTTCGGGCTTTAATCAGCGAAGCATTTAAGCACGCAGAGGGAAGCGGCTCCACCTGCCTTACATGGAGCCGTCTTTTTAAGACGTGCCGCGCTATCGAAAAGAAGGCGAATATGGGATACGAGACAAACCCTTTCTGTATAGCGGCATACGTCATTGAGAAGCAGGGAGACTATACAGTTATCAGAATAGGTAACGAGACCAGGCTGTACCGGAAAAAGATGTACGAAGCGGAATGCCGGATCGCCGATCATATCCGGCGGATCATGAACACCCGGATGCCGACGATGAGAGGATCTGTTGACGAAATACAAAAAGCACTTGGGATCCGTTACAACGATGAGCAGAAAAGAGCGGTTGAGCTTGCCGGGATGAGCGGTATCGTCATACTGACAGGAGGCCCCGGAACGGGGAAGTCTACCTCAACTCAGGGAATGATTCAATATTTCAAACAAATAAAGCCCGGTGGAAGGATCGCGCTCTGCGCCCCAACAGGAAGTGCGGCAAAAAAACTCCGCGAGCTGACCGGGGAAAACGCGCAGACGATCTGCCGACTGATGGGGGTTCGCCCTTATGATGACGAAATGCTCGCTTGCCGGGATGAACACAATCAGCTCCCCTATGACATGATCATTGCCGATGAATTTTCCATGGCCGACACAGAACAGTGCATGATGCTTTTGTCGGGAATAAAAAACGGGGCGCTTCTCGTCATAACAGGAGACGAGGACCAGCTTGCATCAGTGGGACCGGGGAATATACTCCACGACCTGATCAGCAGCGGCAAGTTTCCTGTCGTGCGGCTTACACAGGTATACAGGCAGGAGGGAGGTTCATCAATTTTGGAAAACGCGGAGCTTATCCGCAAAGGTAATCATTCTCTTGTTGAGGACGAAAATTCCAAATTTATATATGTGGACACAGAAGAAGAAACGGAAAAGGCTGTGCTTGATGCAGTATGCAGGGACTACGGTGGCATCACGCGGCTTTTTACCCCTGTAAAGAGCCAGAAATACCTCGTCGGACGCTTTAACATGAACCGAAAGATAAGGTCTATCAAGAGAAAAGGCTTCCGTGGCCCGGAGATCACTTACGGCGGTATCAGCTTTGGCCGTGGAGACCCAATCATCATGACCCGTAATAATTACAGGACGGGATACATGAACGGGGATGAAGGAGTTGTTTTATCAGTAAGAGATACGGAAAACGGCAGGAAGGCGGTCGATGTCGAGATAGACGGGGAACTCATGACGATCACCGGAAATGACCTCGACGACATAGATCTGTCATATGCCCTCACCATACACCGTGCGCAGGGCAGTGAGTGTGCTGTTGCCGTGATCGTAGTGCCCAGCAAACCATCCGGCATGCTGGTACGCAATCTTGTCTACGTCGCGGCGACAAGGGCGAAAGAGAAGAACATTTTTATCATACAGGGACGCGAGTCACTTTCAAGAGCGATCCGCACAGATAGCCGTCCAAGAAGAATGACAGGCCTGAGGGAAATGCTGCAGAATACGAAATAACCTGATCAGTTACCATATGCCTTTGTTTTTTGAGTCATTTTTTATTTTTTCGGAATTGTTACATATAAATAGTAGCAACCTTGAAATAGTGGAAGACATTTGAAAAAGGAGGTACGAAAGATAATTCAGTAATTAACGACAATAAGAAAGGAAAGGCAAATGGGACAGCATACGGGACAAGAACGCAAAGAGCAGTACGAGGAAGAACTTCTCGAACAAAAACGCAGAGAGACACAGAAAACAAGATCATTGAGGAAACTGACGCGAAAAGTCAAAGCTCTCAATATCGCCCTCGTGATCGGGACAGCTTCTAAGACGGCCGCAAATGGTGACCGTCATCAAATGGTCATCTATCAGGAATCTGATAAGAGACCGGTTCCAGTATCGGAACTTGGAAAACTCCAGTGGGGCAATTACCTGGCTCTCTGCCCATTTCACGGGGACAGGGAACTTGGCAGTTTTATAATCACCCCGCACAAAAACATGTGGTGGTGTTTTGTCGAGAACATTGGATGGAACAGCATAGACTTTGAAAAACTATACTATGGTCTTTCAACTGAAGAACAGGCAGTCTTGCACCTGGCAAGAAGGTTCTCCCTTATGTCGGAATGGGAGCTGAACCTGTTTAAGGAAGAATTCCGGGTGATCGAATCCGGAGAGGCTGTAGAAGTTTTTCAGCCATCTTTTGTAGAGACGGCATCTTATGCAGTAACGGAGCAGGTAGAAGTTCCTGCAGAGCTAAAGCATTTTGCTTATTCGATGCTCAAAAGAGCGTTGAAACTCAGCAAAAAGCACCAGCAGCAGCTTAAGCTTGAACGTCGTGTAGACGAAAAATACTGGGACGACTATTTTACAATGCCCAGCGATAGCATGGATGTTGCCCGAATTGTTTATGTCGAAGCGGCAACTGTCAGGGCAAGAGAGTTGTTTGGTAAAGGGCTTTATGAGCTGCGAAAGGATGAACAAAAAGCCCTGGAATCCGACGCGATGATGAAGGCCCTGCGGGAGTACATGAAGCACATTGCGGGTTTTTATGAGTCGGGCGGACGGATCCGCTTCTCGACGATAAAAGGAATGGGCTTTTTTGTGCGCGACCGTTACGGCGTCATACAGGGTATTCATGTCCGCAAGGATGAGACCAAGGAAAACGGGGTAAAGAAAAAGAAAGAGTCCAGATATAAATGGGTGTCTTCCAAATTTGCCATCGGAAAGCCCGGATTCAGCGGAGGTTCGTCGCCCAAAAGTCCTATGGGGGTACTCATCCCGGAGGGTGTTGACATTGACAGGGACACAGACATCGCTGTTTATATCACCGAAGGGAGGTTCAAAGCCGAAGCGATCCGAGCGGAAGGATGCATCTGTATCTATCTGGCAGGTGTGGGGTCGTGGAAACAGAAAGTTGAAGAGATCGAAAACATTATCGGGAAGCGCAAAGAAGTCTATCTAGTATTTGACGCGGATCTTATGTTTAATACAACGGTCTACAAGCAGCTCCACAATCTTTCAAAAACCCTTCAAAAGCGGCGCCCGGGGTTCAAGGTCTCGCTTCTTTTGTGGCCTGAATCAAAGGGAAAAGGCTTTGACGACCTGGTTAATAACAACGGACGGGAATATCTCAGGATCATCAAAAAGAAAAGCTTTGATAATTTCGAGAAATACATATATATCCCGGCGTTTAATGAGACCCTGGCTCCTTATGGAAAGAAATATAAGGACCTTAACAATGAAGAGGCTGACCAGTTCGCTGAACAGCTTCAGAAAAAGATTGAAGATATTATGTTCTGACCCTGCGGCCATCAGCTTGAGGGTCAGGACAAACAGGTCAAGGAGGACAGATTTGCTATGGCAGAAGTGATTTTTTTGGTAGGGCTTCCCGGCAGCGGGAAGAGCACGTACGCCGGGCGCCTTGCAAAATCAGGCTATAAAGTTTTTTCGTCAGACGCTTTCCGGGAGGCAACGGGTATCACCAATAACGCAGTGGTTTTTAAAAATCTTTGCCGGAGCATCAAGCAGGCCGTGCGGGATGGACATGACTGTGTCCTCGATGCCACAAATCTCGTTGCAGATAAGCGGATTGACATGATACTGAAAATCGAGGAGACCGGAGCCAATATCACATGCGATGTGTTTACGACACCTGCTGACGTCTGTAAGGAAAGAAACCGGAGACGGACCAATACACACGGCGTGACAGACGAGGTAATAGACAAAATGCTTTCGTTTTATGAACCGCCTAAGCGTTGTGAAGGGTTTTCCGAGATCCGGGTACACAGATACGATAAAGGATCCAGCCTTAAGGCGTGGCCCTTACAAGGAGGAAAGAATAATGGAAAATATTAAACTGGTTAGTATCGATGCCGGCAAATATGCGACAAAAAGTTATGCTCTGACACCGGATGGGGTCATCAGGAAGAAATGCCGCACAAAATACAGTGAAGGCAACTTCAAAGACGATATGATCCAGCGCGGAACATTTATTGCACAGATCGATGGCGGCCCAATATATCGTATCGGACACGGCGCCAAAAACGAGCCGGCTGCAGAAACCTCTAAAAAGGCGGAAATCAACCGTATTGTAACGCTGGCCGCCGTTGCCAGGATGCTCGGGGCAGGCACTCACGAAAATGTAGGGATCGCGATCGGCCTGCCGCTTGACATCTGTGAGAAAGTGGAAGAGCGACTTGATTACAAGGAGTTTATCCTGGGCAAGCCGGGAGCATTACATACGGTGAGACTCAAAGAATCTTCTTACAGTGAGATCGTTGAAGTGAAGTTTTCTTTCGGCAGGCAGCTTGTCTATCCGGAAGGAATAGGCGCTTTGTACAAATATCCGGCAATTTGTAAAAACTATCCGGTAGGGATAATCGACATCGGGCATATCAACACGAACTGTTTGTACTACAATCTGTTTGAACCGGTCTACGAAAGCTGTTTCACGGATGAGATGGGAGGGAAGTTCCTTATCTCTGAACTGACGGGAAAGCTTTCTGCTGAGCTTGGCTCAGGCGTGGATGATAACCTGGTTGCATCGATCCTGAAGAGACCTTACGAAGAACGATGCCTGCCATCAACTGTTTCGGGGTTCGATACGCAAGAGCAGAGCCGGAAGGTTATCGACCAGACCCTTCGCGATCATGTACTGGGAATCAGACAGCGGTGTCGTACGCGACACTGGTCTATTGACTTCATGATCAAAATTTTTATCGGAGGAGCATCTCGCCTTCTGCAGAAAGAGATCCGGGAAACCTTCGGCGAATCGGCGATTATTGCCGATGAATCGGAGTATGTTAACGCATACGGATTTCTCAAGATTCTTTGTGCTTACGAGGGGATCGATTTGGATGAGATTGTGGAAAAACAGAAGGAGAGTGAAGCGTGATGGATATAAGGAATAAGACCCGGCAGTTATATGAAGACTACTGTGATCTTACCGGCTGCCGCGCGGCACTGAATGTAAAGGATTTTGTGACCCTGCGAAGGGAGGCTATCCGTGAAATGTGCGCGCAGCCTGCTGCCACACAAAAAGAAGAGGCTTTAATCTCCCAGCAGACGCCGCCGGCACAGGCCGCGTCGGAAAGCATATCTGCTCCTGTGCGCATACCTGATATGAGCAAAGAAGCAGGCGGGTCAAGAGAGAAAAAAACGGAGACGGTGTCATCTCCAATGTCAGATCTTGACATTTTGCGGAGCATCCCCGATCCGTGGAATAACTGACATAAAAACCAGCGCGCAGATTTCTGTCGCGCTGGTTTCTTTTTTTGGCTCAACGCAGTCGTTTCCCGAAAAAAACACGGCGGGATTCATCCGTCTATAATATTTACATGGAGAACAGAATCCCGGATATTGTCAAAAATAAACAAGAAATTGTCTGTCATAGAAAATTATTATGGAAATAGCATAAAAGCTTTGAAAACACACTGAATACAACACTATATATTGTTGACGTTCAACAAAAGAGGCCCTATATCTAGGGCCTTTTTTCGTCGCATTTTTATAAAAAAACATCTTTCCCGAAAAGCCCCCTGTTTCGAAAAGCTCTGGGTAATAATTGTCGTTTTCGCACATATAAAGGGCAGCAAAACTTCAATGATTCTCCCGCGGCTTAATGCATGCAGAACAGGAGGCTGGTAATGACAAAATATGGTAACACAAGAGAAGAACTGTATAAAGAACTGAGAAATGAGCCGCAGGTGACGTGCATCAGTACGGATGCGAAGCATATTTCAATTTTATCTTATGCCGGCGAGACCGATGATGAAAACGGCAGGCGGTATCATTGCTTCTATAGGATCAAGGCCACTAAAGCGCACAATGCTCACTGCATCGATCACAAAGCCTTTGACAGGGCAGACGGATACAGGGCAACATTAAGCGGCAAAGAATGTCGGGACATCATCGGAACCGACCAAACTATGGAAGAGTACCGCGGGGTGATTTTGCGCTGTGACAACACATTTATCGTCGCAGATCCGCAGGGATATTCGTTCAAAATGTTGAAAAAACTCACGGGCGTCTTCTATGGACCGATCACGGATGAATTCCGCAACATGTTTATTGCTTCAAGCCTTATTGATATGGAAAACAACATTGCTGTTTACTACACCAAAGATGACCTCTCTGATGGAGTCCTGCATCCCATGGGCTTCGCGCGTGTTCGCGGCGCGGATGCGATGTCCACCACGGATGACGAGAATAGCCTTGCCTGGGAAGCTGTCGAACAGAGTATTCTTTCCGAGTTTGGAAAAGAGACCGGCTGCCGAATGCTCGAAGGAGACCACACGGCAACAAAACACGGCAGCATCCATATCATGATCGTTTCTCCAGCAGAGCTTGAAGTAATGCATCTGTGCCAGTACCAGGACGAGACATATAAGTTTATGGCAATCGATCCAAGGATCTGTGAGATGTGCTTCGTCGTTGACAAAAGCTTCCGACAGGTCACGTTCGAGACCATCGCTGCGGACAGGCTCGGACTTAGCAGAAAAGATCTGGAAACAGAAGGCTTTATGCTGCTTTTGGAGAAAGATAATATGAACCCCGTTATTGTCCGGAGCAGCAGCATGGTCACAAAGGATATGTGCCGTATCGCCGGACAGAAGGAGACACCGGGGACCGGAACAAATCTGTTTCAGAATGTAATGATTGCCCGGGCTATCGGGCAAAGCGGGAACCTGTTTCATATCTCCGCACAGGAGATTGCAAAAGGGAGTAACGTGACATTCAGTGCGGGCCTGAAAGTGACAAAGAGAAGATGCGATTCCATCAACTTCCTTGCTTCTTTCGCGCATATTGAGCGGGCGATGGTGAAAAAAGGATTTGTTTTAAAGTTATGGCGTCATGACAATGCTGACTATACCATCGATTTTGTTCTGGTCGATGTCAATGGAGATCCTGTACAGGTGCGTGCTGGCAAGTATGGCAGTGTAACGGTCGGAATCGAGCTGCAGTTTTCGTACGACACAAACACGGCAAACAAGCTTTGCGGGGTGTTTTACGTCGATGGAAGCACATGCTACTGCGGAAACGTTGTTTCCCGGGAGGATTATGGCCCCAGCGCAGTATTCGTACAAAAAAAGACAGGCTCCACGGATTTTACGATGCTCTTCAACGGATTTTTCTACGGCTCGCCTGACGGAGACAGCACGGCACTTACAGCGCCAAGCTCATATAGATATCTGATGATGCAGGCGGGATTTACGGGAGAAAAGATCAGCGTATTTGAGCGCCTCGCGTCTATGCAGCCGTCCACGGCCACCCGGGAGACTTTCTCCGCGATCAATAATGAACGGTCAGCCAATGGCCCTTTCCAGATTTCCAGGCGTATCGGCAAACGCCAGCTCAGGCAGGCTGCCGGCAAGGTCTCTCCCGGGAAGGACTGGAACAGGCTGGATACGGTAATGCTGCTTGCCGCTGTCTCCAATAACAATACGGCGGAGCTTTTCCGTAAGAGACTGTCGATGGCCTGCATCGGGGAGCTTTTGGCATAATCTTCCCCGTTGGAAAACTTCTCAACGGGTTGCAAAAAGCGTTCGCACATGCTTGCGAAAAGTATATTATATGATATAATATACATATAGCAAAGTACACGAATCAAACTCATGGAGGTGCGAACAGTATGGAAAACAAGACAAAACTCCCCGGTGAAAATGAACGGAGACAGTATGACATGCTGCTGCTTTCCGTAAAGGAAGTTAAGAGCCGGAATGGCAGTATCTACTGCATCCTTGAACTCCAGCCGTCTGCGGACGAGAGGAAGATCACGGCAAAAATGTGGAATACGGATAAGGCTCAGATCACCAAAAACGTCCCCGAGATGTCCGTCGCCAGCCTGTTTCTTAAAGGCGAGGTCTATGAAGGCAATCTGCAATTTATCGCCGACACCATTTCGCCCGGCACGGGAAAGCCGGAGAATTACCTTCCGGCGAGCAAGATCGACGGGCAGAAGATGTATGATTACCTGATCGGGTTCATCAACAAACACTGTGGCAGCCACCCTGCGACCAAGGCAGTCCTCTCCATATATGAAGAGAACCGTGAAAAACTGATCAGCTATCCGGCCGCCATGAACATACACCATGCCTATAACGGCGGTCTGCTCATGCATACAGGTACATGTTCGTGCATCTGCTACAAACTGGCTTCCGCAGTCAGTCCCGAGGTGGTCCGGGAGGCTCAGTCGGCAGATGTAAAGATGGTCATGAACAAGATCTTTTCCATGCTTAAAAAATCTGCATCCGGTCCGGTTACAGACGCGGCAAAAAAGATCTTCCTGTCTTTCCATACAACACATAAGGAAGAGGCCGTTGAAAAGTATATCACCATGCTGGTGCTGCAGAAGTTCAGTAAAAGCTACCCATTCCTTGACAACGATCTTCTCTTTGGCGCATGTGCCCTGAGAGGACTGTCAGTCTTTGTTGATGATCCTATGGCAGAGCTGGTAGGACCTGCGACAGCTGATATGCTTCTTATTAAGAAAGGACTTGCTGAGGCAGGACTGGATACTGAGAAAGCAAGGCTTCTCCGCCATTGTATGATCGTGAGCAATCAGACAACCTGCAAAGGTGCAATCCCGGAGGCTTATCTTTTAGTTAATGCAGAAGAGATCGCGCGCGCGGCGATTAAAAATGCCATGGCGGACGACGCCGATTATGAAGTCAGTACCGCTGTTATTTCGGCCGCGCTTCATGACATTGGCAAGCTCCGCGAACTGGATGCGACACCCCTTGGAAAGACGGAATACCATGTTGATGGGAACCTGTTCGGCCATTCGGCAATGGGCATCGAAATGTACATTGAGGCACTGGAAAAGACAGAGACTCCCTTTGATGAGGCAACTGGTTCCATCGCTGCGTGTATCGCATCCCATCATGGAAAAAGCGAGTGGGGAGCACTTACAGAGCCGGCATCCTTCGAGGCGTGGACGCTGTTCATGGTGGACAGGATCGATTCCCGGATGGATATTTTTGAAAGATGTGCTCAGGCTCTTGATGAGGGTGGCAGGGACGAATCCGTACGCAAGTATATTGGTAACGTAGTTTATAAACCGGCAAAGACTGCGCAAGGCGCATAAGCTGGACAACAATCTAAAAAGAAAAAGGAGATAATTCATGAACAAAGCGATTTTGATGGGACGTCTTACGAGAGATCCTGAGGTGAGATACACTCAGGGGGAAAACTCCATGTGTATTGCCAGGTATACCCTGGCCGTCGACAGGCGGTTCGCCAAAAGAGGCAGCGGGGATGGCGGGGACTCCGCGGACTTTATTCCCTGCGTCGCCTTCGGAAAATCCGGCGAGTTTGCAGAAAAATACTTCCGTAAGGGGATAAAGATCGCTGTTACAGGACGCATCCAAACAGGATCATACACCAACCGGGACGGCGTGAAGGTCTACACAACGGAAGTCGTCGTCGAAGACCAGGAGTTCGCGGAGAGCAAGAATTCCACCGGGTCCAGTGGCAACAGCGGCGGCAACTACAACACAGGAAGCCAGGGCAGCTACGGCGGAGGCCGCAGTGGCGGACAGGATGGTAACAGCGCTCGCGGTAATGCTGGTGACCCGCTTGACGGCTTTATGAACATCCCTGACGGGATCGACGAGGAACTCCCCTTTGCATAATCACTGCAAGAAGTGTTTGCCTGCCGGCTTGATCCGGCAGGCAATATGTTTTTCGGACACATAAGCCGTATACATGCCGGGCAGGGAGAATCCGGCAGGTGCCGGGGCGCGTACGCCTGTAGAACCGGCGGCCTCTGTACGGCCCCGCATGGGAGCGCAGGCTTCGGCGATGAAGCAGGAGTCCACAGTCTCTCAAAGCGTCGGGGTGTGTTCGATCATAGTATTCCTGAAAAAAACAGGGTTCACTCAGCAGTGTTACAATGGCAGAAAAAGGAGGACTGGATACTATGGCAAACGGAAACAACCTGCTTTCACTATCCCCCGAAGAACTTCTTGAGAAGCTTCACCGGGATTACTTCATCGAACTGCCGGTAGATATTGATACCCCGGAACAGCAAAAAGACGCAGCCCGCATTTTCTCACTGATCAACGGCTACACATCCTTCCTGCGGTATATGCAGCTGCGTGCTGATTTCTTAAAGCGCAGGCTCAAAAGGGAAGGCGCACCGCGCGATGTGATCGAAGATGCACAGATGCGCGAGACAGCGATCAAGGCTTATGCTGATATGCTTGACGACAGTTATTCAAGGCTCAGCCGCATGTGCAGCGTCCACGAGCAGGCCCAACGCGAACTTTATATGACGGACGGATTTATTAAAAGGAAAAATGAAGGAATCCAACAGACGAGGTGATGGTTAAAATCGTGGATCCGGGCTGTTTGCCCGGATCCACTCAAAATCATACGAGTGTACGAAACCACGACACAAAATATAAGAAAGGAGGTCGGCGGGGCAGCCTGCCGGGAAAAGGATGAACGAAAGAATGATTGAAACAAGAATGACAAAAATCTTTACCGAAGAGGAAAAAAGGCGAGTGAGCGTGGAATGCAGCGGCCAATCTGCATGTCTTTCCGTGGATGTGCATGGAATGGACCGTATCGAGTGCATGACCTTTCTCCGGAACCTGGTCGCCCTGTTCAGAGAACCGTTCCTGCTTAAAATTATTCATGGATTTAATAACGGAACTGTCCTTCGGGATCTGATAAGGGGCGGCGGAATGCTCAGCCCAAAAGTCACCTCAGTTTCCTGGGATACGCGCAACGACGGAGTAACAAGACTCTGCATCCGCAGACTGTGCGGCTAAAAGGCAATACCATACAGGATATTATGGGTAAAAGCCCCCTGTTTTCTCACATACTTACTATAGGAAGTAATTATGGGAAAAGAGGGGGCTTTACAGTGGGGAAAAACAGATATAAGGACGATGACAGCATAAGGGTTGGCCTTGCCGGAATAAGAGCCTTTCTTGTTTTTGCACTTGCTGCGCTGAATGCGGAAACCATTTCCGCTATCATGAAGGACCAAAGGTTATCCGAAGCTGCAAGCATCGAGGGATGCCTCTCCTTTATCTTGACTGCTGCTGCCTTCAATATATCTCTTCTTGGAAAGCAGTGCGGTCCTATGTATGTACAAGATAGAGAATGTCTGTCCGGGGAACAGCATAAAAGGATTTATATGATGCAGGAAGCGTGCCTGTCACTGAAATGTATGAACAGGGTTTCATTGGTAATACTCCTTATACAGGAAATCATAGGGCTGTACGCAGGTTTTGTAACGGGTAATGAAAATCGTTTTCTTCACAATAATATCTTCGTGTGTATTCAACTGATTATTTTCACAGCCGTTTTGTACGGCAACGCAATGATCCGTTTTGACGAAAGAAAAAACTGGATAAGGTCATTTCTGAATGCGCCGAACAGCCGCAGAGGTTCGGCCAGGATGGCGGTACTATGTACGGTATCCGCATTATGGTCGTTGATGTTCGCCGTGGGGACATATACAGGTACCCGGTTTTATCTTTATATAGCCGCTGTATGTGCTCTGTTTGTAACTATAGGAATATGGGTACCAATAACCAACATAAAGTAGGAGATAAAATAATGTCTGAGAAAGCAAAGAACATCCTGTATTATGCCGTCCTGTTTACATTATCCTGTGTGATCGGTTTTTCATTATGGAAACTTTATCACATTTTTACGGAATACAACGCCGCAGAAGTTGAATACAAACAGGTATCAGAGAGAGTAACAAAACCTGCGGAGGATCCGGAGGAAGAATGCCCTATATCCGTCGACTTCGATGCGCTGCGAAAGATAAACCCGGATGTGGTGGGCTGGATCTACTCAGAGGATACGCCGATCAACTACCCCGTTCTGCAGGGAGAGACCAACGATGATTATATATATCACACGATAGAAAAACAGTATAACTCATCCGGTTCGATTTTTATGGACTCATTCAATGACCCGGCGCTTACGGATTATAATACGGTGCTGTACGGCCACCATATGAAAAACGGGTCAATGTTCGCATCGATCAGAAAATACTCAAAACAGGAATACGCAGACGAGCATCCCGTTCTGTGGTATCTGACTCCGGAGAGAAACTACCGGCTTACTGTATTTTCCGGCTTTGTAGATGCTCCTGATTCCAAGGTTTACAGTCTCTTTATCGATCGAATCGATTTTGAGCTGTATCTGGACAGGGCAAGGAAAAAGAACAACTTCAAACAGTCTGCGGAAGCATCTATGCTTGGGGACAGTGACATTGATCACATCATGGTGCTGAGTACCTGTGATTATTCCTATGACAATGCGAGATATGTGCTGGTCTGTACTTACCACCTGCCTTCTGACCTGCCGCATACAGAATAATTTTTGCCATCCGGAACAAAACTCTTTATCAGAAGTATATAATAATGTATAATATACATGTAAATAAACACGGCTGTTGTTTCTCCGAGAATGTCTGCTTGCAATCGGAGTCACACACATCTCTAGCCCAGGAGGCAATATGAAATACAATACACCTTTCGCAGAACTGAGGCTTGACAATTATCAGCGCCGCACGCTCGTGACTTTAGTCGTGAGTAAGGCGCCATCAAGTGAAACAATCGGTTTTAAGGCATAAGTATAAGGAAAGGAGGTGCCTGCCGTGAAGCAGATGTCAACATACTCTGTAAAGGTCAGCCGTTCTGCTGATATAAAGAAAGTGCTGTCTGCTACGGCAGACATCTACCGCAGGGCAGTGGACTTCTTCATCGGGGTCTGCATGGAAGAGTGGGCAATGGTTGGGTCCGGCACTTCTATGAATAAAAGGAAATCTATAGTTGAGTCCCTTACCGTCAGGACAAAGAAGAGACCGTCAGTACCATACGACTTCGGGAAGGGCTTTTACAAGTTTCCCAGCTACCTCAGGCGGGCAGCCATTGCGGAAGCTGCAGGAAAAGTCTCTTCCTATAAGTCCAACATGGAGAACTGGAAGTCATCTGACCCGCATACCCGCGGAAAACGCCCCGGGTACCCGAAAGCAGGGTATGTATACCCGGCTATGTACAGGGACGGGATGTTCGTACGTACGGGAACGTATACAGCTTCCATAAAAGTCTATGCACGGAACACATGGGACTGGATGGACATAAGCCTCTGCAAGGGGGATGTGGACTACATCCTTCGCCACTGCGGCAGCAGGAAGGAATGCGTCCCCACCCTTCAGAAGAGGGGAAAGCTGTGGTACCTGGACTTCGCTTTCGAGGAAAGGATAACACTGCCGGATACGGAAGCATCAGCAAGGAGGATCCTTGCGGTGGACCTGGGCATCTTAAGTGCCTGCACCTGCTCGGTCATGGAAGCGGACGGCACGGTCACGGGGAGGAAGTTCTTAAGGCTCCCCGGAGAGAACGACCGTCTCACCAGGGCCATCGGCAGGATAAAGAAGGCTCAGATGCACGGGGCACGCAGGATGCCGCGGCTCTGGGCAAAGGCAAAGGGTATCAACGATGACATCGCCGTTAAGACGGCGGAGTTCATCGTAAAGACGGCGGTCCTGTACGACGTTGATGTCATCGTCATGGAGCACCTGGACGTCAGGGGCAAAAAGCGCGGTTCAAAGAAGCAGCGCCTTCACCACTGGCGGGCCATGTACGTACAGTCCATGGTGACGCTAAAGGCCCACCGTGAGAGGATCCGCGTATCGACTGTCTGCGCATGGAACACCAGCCGCCTCGCCTTTGACGGCTCCGGCCGCGTAAAGCGCGGCAGGGAATCGGAGAAGACGGAAGGCGTCTACAGCATATGTGAGTTCAGTACGGGAAAGGTCTATAACTGTGACCTGAACGCGTCATACAACATCGGCGCCCGGTATTATATCCGGGAGATACTAAAGTCTTTGCCGGCGACGACAAAGCAGCGGCTGGAGGCAGAAGTCCCTTCGGCCTGCAGGAGAAGCACCTGCACCTTATCCACGCTCATTAGCCTTAGTGCGGCGCTCGCTGCTGCGGCAGCGTGAGGCTGAGCTTTGGCTGTATGGTGGAAAGGCAGTCCGATCCCCCTAAAGGGGAACCTGCCTCATGGCAGGCATTAGGAAGCACGCGGATTAATCCGTGTGAGGCTTCACACCCACGAGGGCAAAAAGATTTCTTTCTCAGGCCGTGAAACACGCCTCACGTATACATGAGGAAGGGGGTTAACAATGTCAGCAGGAACATATTATAAAAACGCCATATATCAGATAGCACTGCTGCATGGCGAAAAAGAAGAGCACAAGCATATATCAAATGAGCAGATTGAAGAAATGCTGATGAAGCCGGAAGAGGAGTCCGCCGAATTCATAGGATCCATGTTCTCTATCCTTGAAAAAGATGTCAAGCGGCCGGATTTTAAAGCACTGATACATGAATCACCGGAGTCAGTAAGAAGACGGAAGGATGCTTTCTTGCTAAATGCCGATCGTTATATGCGGATGGCATCGAATATGAAACTATGGTCAGCAACCGCTTCCTTTGTCAACTTGGAACTATTCCCAATTATCACGGTCACGGACGTTGAACAGGACAGGCACATCAATCTTGCTGCCGCACTGTGGCTGCTTAATGAACTATATATGAGCGGCAAAATAAAGAAAGCATACGAATTCCTTCCGGAATACATAGAGGACGTTGATTTGTGGACTCCGACAGATTTCTATCACCCATGCTTCTCGCAGGAACTTGTTGACTGCGCGACACAGGTCATCGCCGACGAGGATATGTCTCCACAGTTTGATGCACTTCTGAATCTGCTTGACAGTGAGCAAACAGAGAAGGCTGTAAACAGTTTCAAGGAACTGCAGGATAAAGCAGTGCTGGCATATCTGAAAGCGCAGGAGTTTTTTGACAAAAGACGTTTCCGCATCGCAGCTGATCTTGAGTCGACGACTTGCCAGGGCGTCCTGTTCATGGGAAAAAGTGAAGAACAGGACAACCAAAGGCAGAACCTTGCGTGTGAACTCAAAAAATGCTGCGACGAGATGCATGAATTCGAAAAAGACTTTTGGCTTTATTTTGGGAATTACGAAAAAAGCATAATGGGGCGCAGAAAGCTGGCAAAGTTGATGGAGGTGAAGATCGATAATCCCTACGAGATATGCTTTGGATTCGCCGTACTGCGGCATATAAAAGATCCGGCAGTAAACATACAGACAAGCACCTGTGCCGCCCTGAATGCTGCCGGGCGTCTTCTTCCATGGTATAACTGCGATGATGATTTCAGCCCCATATCATATATGGATGACATTAGTTACACAGATAACGACTGGCTCTCACAAAAGCAGCCGGAGGGCGTATATGAATCATATCATCTTATTGGGAAAGACGGACTGAATCCCGCGCAACATGTATACCGTCTATCCAAAGGGATTATCCCCTTTGGCATGCAGCCTTTTGACAAACAGCGAGTACAGATGCTAAAGGACGGGATTGACGGCGCTGATCACATAATCTCATGGGCAAACATTCTGTTTTTGGCAAACACTCGGCTTGATGCGGAAAACTTGAAAGATGATGACGACTTTGACGATTACGATGACGAATATGATTATAACTATGATGAAACTCCTGCTGTTCCGCCCTCTATAAATGAGAAGGTATCCGGCACAAGGGACAAGGAAGAGGATATCGCGAAACTTACAAATGAACTGGCTGAACTTCGGAAACAGAATAAGAGCCTGAAAACTGCATTAGCCGAAACAAGAAAGAATTATAAAACTGAAGCGGAAAGGATCAAAAAGGAATTGGCTAGTCGAAGGCAGGAGCACCGTGAGCTGGCGGACCTGAGGGAACTAGCCTATAACCTGGAGAACAATCTGTTTTATGATGATAATAATGAGCAGGCTACTGAAACAGACATAAAGTTCCCGTACAGTCCGAAACTCCGCACGGTTATATTTGGCGGACATGACTCCTTCCTCAGGGAGATCCGTCAAAAACTTCCGGATGTCACGTATGTATCGACACGCCTCTACAATTTTGACCCGAGCATTATTCGAAATGCAGATGTTGTATGGATTCAGAATAATGCGATTTCGCATTCCCAATATTGGAGAGCGATTGATATTGCAAAAAAATACAATGTGCAGCTAAGATATTTCACTTATGCATCAGCTCATAAATGTGCAATGACGCTGGCTGAATGGGACAGGAAAAATGAGTAAGTGTAAGCGAACTCTGATGATGGAGGATGCTGTTTCAGAGTATTTCATAGAACAATATCAAATAGCACTAAAGCGCGAACAACCGGCAAGGAAACGAGGCCTTCCGAGGGCCACGGAAAGTGCTGATATGATGAGGATTATTGAGGAAAACGGGGAAGTCACCGACGTCATAGTTGTTGAAATAAAGCAATCTATGGGGGATTTCTTTACGGGATGCGGCCTGAATTTTTGTGGTGTAAGCAATTATCTTGCAGTCCCCTCAGAACTGGTTGGATTCGGAATCATATTTCTTCGCACAAATGACTATGCCGACGTCGGCGTCTTGGAAGTGACCGATAGTTATGATGTGCGCACTGTATTATATCCAACGGTCAATACTATTAACGAATACCGGAATGTGAGCATCATTGATGTTCAGGTTGAGCCAACACATGTATTAACAAGAGCACTCACATGCAGAAATAGCGGTACGACAATAACAGAAGAAGACGCTGCTGTACTGAAAAAACATTATTGGAAAAGAATATGGTCGAGGTAAAGATGTGAGAATACCAATAATCAAAGTAAGAAGCGAAGACGGATACGAGCATATCGTCGGGGAGAATCCGCACGACATGCTCTATGTGGATGAGAACGGCGCGCTGCAGTATCACAATATCCAGTGCTGTGATGGCACAGGACCGGGCGGCGGGTACACTTTTGTAGGGATTTCTGCCGGCGAGGATGAGTACTCAGTGACCGGGAGACCTGAGATTGAGTTCGTAACGATGGATGAGCTGGTCGAAATGGAAGCAGGGCGGCTTAAAAAACAGTTAAAGGTTTGGGGAGAGCTGCGTGAACACCTTGATAAAAACACGAAAGAGATCTCCACACCTGCGGAAGAGCGCGCGTCTGATGACACGACGGACTTGAAGGCAAAAGCCAGCACAGATGATTCACTCATTAATCCCCTTATATGTCCTGTAAGTAAAGATGTGTTCTGTTCCATTTCTTCAAAGTTATTTCCTTCATTTGCGAATAAAGTGATCCGAAAAATCCATTTTCTGAATAAATGCGGCTATCTCCGCATTATGGAGAGACCTCAGGAAGACTGTGGAGAGATGTATGAGTTTATACAGCGCGTTTTTGCTGTCGGCCCCTGGGAGGAATGTGTCATTAATTACGAGCCTGTCCACCCGAACAACTTATACGATCCGGCTCCGGGAGAGGCAAGGAAGATCAACTTCTTCTATCCATTGCTGACAAAGATCATCGTCGAAAATAATACGGACCTGATCAACAACATGGCACACGAAAAAGCAGACAGGGTTCTTTTGGCTCAGGAAATTAAAAGGCTTATGGATGGCCATTATTATACAAAAGAAGAGCTGACCCAATTAGAAGATCTTTTTACCACGGCGGAATGGCTTAAAGAAGAAGAAAAAGAAAAAGCCAGAAGAAAATCAATTGAGGAACACCTTAAGGCTATGAAAGGGGAAGGGGAAATGCTTAATGAAAAATATGGAATACAATTCGAGTATCATTACGCCCCCTTAGTAAGTATCTGTCATAAAAAAGAAAAAATTGACTCTGATTTTTGGAAACGTCCAAGATGCAGTTATATTTCACAGATCACACAGGATGAAAAATACCGTTCCCGAAAAGAGAAGTACGAACGCACTGCCGCGCTGATAAACGCAGAAGAAGGAAAGCGTGTGATCTCTTCCTACTATATTAAGCGCAAGCTGTTTGATAATTTTATTAAGGACAGCAGCTTGACAAGAGGCGCGAATCCCGACAAAAAATACGTGGCATTTATCGACAAAAACAACAATGATCTCAAAATGGAGCTTTCTCATTGGACACTGGTCGATGTGGCATGCTGTAACGATACCCTCTTTGCCAGCGTAATGGAAGCCATGCGGGAATATGTGAAAAAGAAAGGACTCAATGTAGCTATACAGTAAGCAATAAGGTTGCCGGCGAAAGGAGACTCCCCTTATGGGATATAAGATAGGCGATGTCGTTATGTACGACAAGAAAGTACTCCGAACAACTTCTTGCTGGAGATGCAAGTATCGAGGAGAATATGAGTGGCGAGAGTCAGGGTATCCGTACGGCCTTGGGGAAAAGATACCGCATTCAAAGAAGATGTTCTGCAAGAAGACCAGGCGATGGGGATCAACAAAACGAGCGTTATTTTGCACAAGGTTTGATGAAAATCTTACTGCCACCGTCATAAGCGGACATACGAAAGGAGATACCCATGCAACATGATTATGCGCACTGTCTTGATTTTACAGAAACGTGCCCGAAAGAGTGCTTTCGCGCGCAGCTCGTAAGGGACATTCAGAATAATCCGGCAATACAGGGGAGGCCCCTGTCCTGGATGCATTTAAAGAATCAAAAGAATGTCTCCTTTATACAAGGACAGCAAAAGATAGCAACAAAACCAGTAAAGATTGGAACGAGGAAAATTACAGAAGGAAATGATCATGAAAAACAAAGCCATAGTAACAGTGCTGTGCGCCCTTATGGCCGTGGGTTCGTTCACAGCAGGATGCGGAATGTATGAGAAATACGCGGGAAACGAAATCAGCTATAAATATAAAGATAAAAATATAAAAATGATCGGCAGGGTGGTCAAGGTCCAAAGTGAATACATTGATCAGCTCATCGCGCTGCTCGAAAAGATCGAACCGGGCTGCAGGATCACCAGCATGGAGAACGCTGATGAACTGGACCGCGGAAGTGTTATCAGCATAAAAACAGAAAACGGCAAAGAATATATCGTCAGTATCTTTAAGGATGGAGGGGTCGGAAACATCGCCGACAGGACTACTGGGGATATGCTGTTCCCGTCAGACTGGCTCCCAAGAGAAGACGATGCCGATTACCCGATCGCAACTGATGTCAATACCGGCTTTTTGATGATAAAGGGTATCTCAAAAGAGAACGCTCAGAAAATAGCAGAGGTAGTTGACCACGGTGCGCCGAACGCGCTGATAGACGGGATAGAGGGCTACGATCCGGACCGGAAGGATATAAAGATCGTCGTCTATATGGAGACCGGGAAGGCCTTTCATGTGACTGTTATGGAAGAAAATGAGTGGAACGCGACAATCACGGATTATTAGATCCGAGCAATTTACACAAAAAAGAAAGGAGATGCTCATACAGTAAAGAAAGGATAATAACTGACATGGCACTTACATCAAACAATCTCGACATGATAAAAGCAATCGCGCAGAACGATCTTCATTCGGCAAGAAGAGCCGCCCTTGCCTCACTTGCGGAAGACAAATCCAAGAAAAACGCATGGGCAACAGATAAATACAGGAAGTATCTGACGGCCAACGCCAGTGTCATAGCCGGCAACATGCCGAATGACCTTAAGCTGTTCCTCGCGGGAGAGACACCGGACAGTTTCAATCCGGTCCGGTATTACATGCGGGATAACGAGCGGTCGATATATGAGAGCGTCCGCCGCATGAAACTCACCGCAGATCTTCTTGCAGAGAAAGGGATCAAGTACAGGAACACGACCCTGCTTTATGGCAAGACCGGCACCGGAAAGACAGAGCTGGGGCGCTATATTGCCTATAAGCTGAACCTTCCTTTCTTCTATATATCATTCTCCACTGCCATCGACTCCTATATGGGAAACACGGCCAAGAACCTCCATAAAGCATTTGAATTCAGCAGTTCAGTTCCCTGCGTCTTCATGCTGGACGAGGTCGACTGTATCGCCATGAAACGGGCATCGGGAGGTTCAAAGGGAGCTGACGGGGAACTGGAGCGGACGACTATATCTCTCATGCAGGAATTGGACACGCTCCCCAGTCATGTTGTGCTGATCGCGGCTACCAACAGGCCGGATCTCATTGACGATGCTCTTATGCGGAGGTTTTCTCTCAGAGCCGAGATCCTGCCGATGTCAAAGGAAGATCTTACAGCCACAGCCAGCCTGCTGCTGTCTTCCACAGGAACAAAGGAGTATGTAAAAAAAGAAGACCTAGACGCTCTGCTCGAAAGATGCGATACACCAGGCGCAATGATGCCGGAGCTGGTCCGCATGATCGGTGACGGGATATATAAAGAAAACAGGGAAAAACTGGAAAAGGAAGCGGAAGCCAAAGAAAGAGAGAAGATCGACCTGTGGCAGGTGACATATACCTGGCAGGCGAATATCGCGGCGGACACCGAGGCTGATGCCATAGCGATAGCGAAAAACCACCGCAGTACATACATGTATAGAAACTGCACGGAAAGGTATTCCGCAAGGCGGGCAGAGTACATTTATCCGCAAGAGAAGGAGAGAGGACGCAAATGAGCGAAAACAGAAAACTGGCAGACAACGCAGGATCTTCAAATAACAACAAAAGCCTAAATGATTGCGAGGGGATGGTGCCTGCGGAATATGTAAGGGGACAGGAGAACCTTGCGCGCCGCCCTGACAGTGTTCAGGAGGACAGCACTCCCGGAGCCGCCGGCTCCCGTGACAATAACGAATACATTGAGATTTTTATGCACGAATATACAGGCAGCGATGAGTCGATCATGGATGCCCTGCGTTGTATTGACATGTTTACAGACGTGGAGGAGGAAGAACGAACCATCGACACCTTTCTGCGAGAACGGGGAAAAGCCGTGCTGGGTTTCTACCGCTTCTATATAAATAATTTCGCCACGCCCGTATTCGAAAAGAAACTACTGAACGCGCCGGAAGGATTTTCTGTCATATTACAGTTGGGATGTGATCTGGAACGCACCTCATGCGGAATGCCCACGGATATGTTTGCCATAGATGAGTTCAAGGCGCTGGGACTCGCTATTGAGGAGGCAGAACGACGCAGGCGCAGGGCACAGCGAATCTGAAATAAATCTGTATAATATCTGCACTATGCATGCGCTTTTTCAAGTGGAAGAGAAGCTTGACATAAGGGTGGCTGAGAAAGACGGCGGTTACTGCCTTCAGTTTAGCGATGACAGGACTGGCGACATGAACAGTTATCTCAGAGAGTGGTATGAATCGCGAAAGGCGTTGGATGAAGCCATGCCAAATCTGACAGATGAAGAGCGCAGGGGAAAAATTCTTGAGTACAACATGTTCGAGTGGAACTTCCCGGGGAAAAAAGAAAAAGGAATAACAGAATGAGAAAAGAGATTACGAGCACCTTGGCCGAGATGCTCAGGCATTACCTGAATCCGAATAATGACCCCCGCATCTACATCGCCAGGGAGGTCACGTTTGATTATGGCCGCCCCGGACAGTGCCGCGTTGATTATATGCGGTTCGATCCTCTCAATAACAGCGTAAGCGGGATCGAAAAGGGCGATGTCTACTGCTATGAGATCAAGTCCTGCCCGGAAGATTTCAAGAGCGTACATGGGCATAATCTGCTAGGGGACTTTAATTATTATGTTATGCCGAAAGACACTTACGATATCGTAAAAGACCGGCTGGAATTTAATGCGGGAGTGCTCTGCCCGAACGGTGACAGGCTTGAGGCAGTAAAGAAGGCCAGAAGATGCGACCGGAAAAGACCGCTTACCGAGGTGCTTCTGATGATGTTCCGGTCGGCGAACAGGGACTTGTATTCCGTTCATTAAAACTGTGTGTAAAAAACGGAGAAGCAAATATGCAAAAAAGTACGATTTGTAACTGCAACTGGGGAATTACAGATGATAAGGTCCTTGTCATAAGCCCGATCAAGGGAACAGACGGAAAATTGGAAATGCAGCCGGCTGGCAGTCCATGGGGAAATTCGGATATCAGAAAGGTGATAATAACTGACGGTGTGACAGCGGGCAGTAACTTGTCACGTATGTTTGCAGACTGCCGCCAGCTTACCGATATCACATCCCTCGAAAAATTGGACGTGAGCTGCGTAGAAAACATGTCCCTCATGTTCGATGGATGCCACTCGCTTACCGATATCACGAGCCTTGCGGCATGGAACGTAGGAGGCGCTGCCCGCGATATGTATTCGATGTTTTCCGAATGCCGTTCTCTTGCGGATATATCCCCGCTTGCAAAATGGGACGTCAAAAACGTCGAAATCATGGCCGGTATGTTTTCCGGCTGCAATTCCCTTACTGATATATCCCCGCTTGCAAAATGGGACGTCAGTAACGTCAGGAGCCTGTCATATATGTTTTTTGACTGCCATAAGCTCAAAGACATTATGTGCCTGCAGGAATGGAACGTGAGCAGCGCGGAATATATGACGTTTATGTTTCCTAAAAGCGTGCAGCGTACTAACGGCTCACTCCCCGCTCGTTGGAATATACATAATGCTGACATCGCATCACTCATCTTTTGCGACAGTTAAGCTTGGCATCAAAGACAAGACCGCATCAATCCGGTCCCGGACATGGCAAAAAGAGCTGCATATGCCTCCGAAAGCCGTACAGAATATTTTGTAACAGCCGTCAAAAAGATAAAGAAGGAAGGAGGTGTGGATTTTTCTACAAATCATGAATTTTCTTATACAAAATGACGCATATATCGGGAATCCCCCGTGGGCCTATATAGACGCAAATATACTGAAAGAAAGACTGATACACAGATATGTCGACGGATACAGGGAGGTATCGTATAACGATATTCTTTTGATGCCCGTAGAAAACATCAAAGACGAGATCCCCGTCGGATCCATCCCCTTTGTCGAGACATGGCTGAAGAGAGTACATGGGATCGAAAGGATCAATCCGATCGAGATACCGAAATTTCTCAGGACAAAAGAATTCGTAAAAAGAGATTACCAAATAGTTCCGTATGAAGACGTTCCCAAAACAGGAAAATACTTCGTAAAAGATGTTTCCGTATCAAAGAAATTCTCTTTTTCCGGGGAGACATCCGTACTGTTCGAGGACAGATATTATACTTCCGCTGTTAACAGGGATCACCTGTTTCAGGTGTCGGAAATAGCAGACATCATGTCCGAATACAGAGTGTACGTCTTTGGTGGAAAGATCGAGAGCATATGCCACTATGACGGTGATCCTCTTGTTTTCCCGGACCCGGATGTCATTCAGAAGGCAAACAGACTCTATATGACAAGACCTGATTATCCGAGGTCACTCACGATCGACGTTATGGTAACGGACAAAGGGACGGAGCTTATTGAGATCCACCCTTTCGTATCCTGCGGCCTGTACGGGACACTGTGGGGTGACAGCCTCGTCTATGCTTACAGGGACGGGATCGATTATGTTTTGCGACATAACACAAAAATAGATATTTAACCAGCAAAGACACCGGAGCCAGGCCGAACTGCCGCTTGCCAAAAGGCATTCGCACAGCAAAAAGGAAGGACCAAGGCATCCTGCAGAGAGGCTGAAACTATGATGAACAAAAGTATTGATCAACTGGTCCGGCAGCGGGAAGAGTTTAAGTTGATAACTTTTAATATATTCACCGAGTAATAACCGCAAGGCGACTTGTTCATGTATTTAATAGACGTCGCGCTGAGGGAGAAGACTTATGACACTGGGACAAAAAATTAAAAAATACAGATTATTAAAAAAAATGACACAAAAAGAGCTGGGCATTGCAGTTGGTTTTTCAGTATCAACCGCAGATTCCAGAATCAGGAAATATGAAGGCGACATTATAACTCCAAAGGAGAATATGCGGGCCAAGATAGCCGATGCATTAGACGTTGATCTGTCGGCGTTATCAGACGTTGATATAGCTGATGAAGAAGATGTAATGCATGTACTGTTCCTTTTTGAAGAATTGTTTGGAATGGACATAGAAATACAGGACGGTAAAACAAATCTGATATTTGAGAACAATAATGAAAAATACCATAATTTAGCCACCTATATAAACATTTGGGGAGCAGTAAAACAGGCTTATATTCACGAAACGTCAACAGATAATCAAAAAAGAGACTACGCCATATGGAAATCAAAAGCTTTTAAAAATATCAGGAAGTATTTAACTGAAAAAGAGAAATGCCTTCTTTCTCACTACCAGGAGCTAATAGAACAGGAAAAAGATAAGGAGCAGTATATAAGCACCGCGAGCGAGTTGGCGTCGCTCATAAGGGATCTCATCGATGCAGGCTTTATTGTTACGACTACATCACGTAATCCCGATTTCCCGGAAAGTGCCAGCGGGTTCACATTTATTGTCGATGAGCTTATGTCCCCACCTACAGAAGAGGCGGCGAAACTATTCGCCAAATATTTAGACACGATGGACAGGTACAGAAATTATGGGAATGAAGTCTGTTTAGAACTGCATATGCCAGGCAATAAACTGCTCGCAACGTGGTTTGCCACTTTGGATGTTTTTCGCAAAGCAAAAGAATTAACAGATTTCTATCTCCAGCTTAAGCAAAATGGCAGTGCCAATGATTATATCCTTGACTATTATGGTGAAAATCTATGATCAAAATTCAAGAAATACGTTATTCATTTTTAAATAAAGAAATCAGAGAATCTGAAATTACTCCTGAAGAAGCCTGTCGTTTTTTACACAGTTTGTCCTATGAAAGATCTGGCTCAACGATTATTTGTGAGTCGGACGAGGATAAAAAGCGATTGGCCAAAACATATTACGATATGTATCATGACGAATTCAATATCCGGCACAATGTCAACGATGAAGAGCAGATGCATTTACAGTTGGCGTATCCCGCTACAACTGATGTTTTTTATGTTGAGAATCTCATATTCCGTTTCGAGGCCGGGATAAGAGAGTTGGATCCTCGCTATGCGCGTGTTAACACACACCAAACGGTATTCAAGTTCCAGATGTCTCCAATCTACGAATGTATTTTTATTGATAACGCAGCAGATGAGCAAACGAAAGCTCAAATGCATAATCTGCAGCAATACTTCATACACAAGTACGAACAGCTGAACCATTTGTCTTATGAAGATGCACGGGAATATCTCGAATATGTATGGTCGGCATATCGGGACTTTTTCAAGGACGGCCTTAAAGTTCCTGATATTGACAAAATTATTGCCATTAATAAAAACTTTGATGTTCCCTGGTATCAAAGAGTGTAGGGACTTTTCTGTATATGCATGCAGCCGCTGCATCCCTATCGCGCGTACGCGGATGGCGGCGTAAGTAGCGAACGAAACCTTACCCGGAGGGAAAAGATGGGACTGACGATCAGATCAAAAAACCATAGCATCGACATCGGGTCAGGCGGCTTTTTCCGCCTGCGGATGAAGATCGCCGGGATCACGAACAAAGAGATCTCAGACCACTACAAAGTTCTTGCGTCCGAAGAATATGTCTACATGGTGTACCACGGCTTTGAGGACTACGACAAAAAGACAGAAGAGCTGTACGAAAGATACAAAAAAGAATACGGCAAGGTCATCGACTTTCTGTACGCTCCCGATACCAAGGCAAAAATGACCTACGGCTGCGCGAAGCAGATCCTGAAGGCGATCGGGGACAGGACGGACATGAACGAAATGGTGATCGGCTATGCAGGCTGGGGCGAATATGCGGCGCGCTTCAAGGATTTCAGAAAGATCCTGGAGGATGCAGCAGAAACAAAAAGAGGGTTTTGGTGGTATTGAGAGGAGAGGACACAGATTGCGCATATCTTGTGAGAAAGAAAAACGCCATGAGCCGTAAACAGACGACAAAACAGCTGTCGGAACAGCTGGAAGAATACCTGAACCCACCCTCGACCCGAGGATATATATATCGCAAAGAAAGTAACTTTCGATTACAGCGTTGTGGATAGGAGAAGAAAATATGGAAGAGGAAAGAGCTTCATGATGAGGTCTTAAGGTCTGCAAGGATTGCACAGACTGATTATAGTACTGACAGGAGGGAAAATGACATAACAAGCCTTCTCGACCTGGAACCAACCGTTTAAAACAGTTAACAACACGCCTGAACAGAAAGAAAAGGAGAAACCATGAGCCTGTACGAAGAAAAACACGCCCTTTACCGCAAATATGTTGAAGAGCTGGACAAGTTTCGTAAAAAACCCCTTCGGCTATCTGAGAAGGAATGCCGTCAGATCTGCGATGACTACATCCAGTCAAAAAACAGCTCTTGGCATAATATCTACGACCCAGCAAGCGGAGAACTTGTCGGATTCGTTATAATAGGAAAAAACTACCCCGAAAAACACAGGGACTCACTGAGGTCAGTCTCACAGGCTTACGTCCTTCCGCAGTACAGGAAAAAAGGCTTCATGACTGCGGTGATGTCTGATTACCTGACACGGCAACGGCACAAGGGTGTTTACAGCTTGCTGGTCCTTGAAGGAAATCGGTATGCCGCAGGGTTCTGGAGACGTTTTTTCAGAAAAGAAGGGTATGTAGAGACCACGCTTTGGCCGGCACCCGTTGAGGACAGGGAGGCGGTTATGTACGCTTATATGCCGAAAGAATAAGGGGAGATAAAAGGAAGAGACAGCCGCGGGTAAATCCGTGGCTGTTTTGCTGTATACGCTCATATCCTCACCGTTATGACCATATGATTTGACCATGGATACTCATTTTTTATCATTGACCATATAAGTCAACGCCTTGGGAATGATAATATCCCTTGGCTCTATCAAATTTATTCAAAAATTTTTTTCTCAAAACCCCCCGATTTTGTTCCTGAAAAACCTGAAGCCCCCCTCGTTTCTTGCATACTTATATATGTAAGGATACGGGCGGGTTGAACTGCGGATTAAATCTGCCCGCCCGGCAGTACATGAGGTGCTGTGGGGCTGTCAGTATCCGGGAATATAGAAAGCCGTGTTTCTCACATATGACCCAGTGGGAATCCAAGCTGAAAATATGACCGGCAATGGCAGCTCCGGGACACCGATGTACTGAGAGAGCACTAACTCATGTATTACACGAAGGAGCATTATTTATGAGAAGAACAAATATCCTTAAAAGGAGCTTTGCCACGCTTCTCGCCCTGAGCATCGTGTCCACATCCGGTTCGATGCCCAGCGTCCTTGCTGCAGAGCAGGACGACAATGCAGCTTCTCAGGCTACGACTACCGAGATTGCCGCTCCGCAGGAGGCCGTCGAGGAAGAGAACGTAGAGGAGCCTGTCATTGAGGTTGAGGAACAGGAAGAGGCATCAGATAAGGGAGGTACTGATGCGTCAACCGGCAAGACCGTAACAGAGAACGCCCCCGCTGACGAGGGTAAAACTGCTGCAGCCGAGACTGTCGAGGATGCAGGTGAATCCGGCACAGAGAAGACCGGTGAGACGGATGAGATTACAGACGAAAAGACGCCCGTAGAAGAGACAAAGGAAGAGGATAAGGCTGAAAAGAAGTATCGCTTCCGTGTCGATTTCGATGGAGCAGGCACCGTCAAAGTGATCCTTGCTTCCGACGAGGGAGCAAATAAGGATGATCCTTCCGCAACTATTATCAAAGACGCGGAAGGTAAGGATGAAAAGAATTTCAGAAACGAGAACGTAAAAGCACTTACTGTTGAAGAGAACGACACAGACCTTGTTTTCGAACTCAAAGAGGGAGAAAAAGTCGAAGTCGTTACGGAAACAGCAGAGGGCTACAAGGTTTCCGAGTATCGTGTGACAACAGACTCCGGCGCTGACGTCGAAGCAGACCCCTCCTCCTGGGAATACACGATCGATGAAAACACCGCTCTCAACATTACTACAGAGAAAGAGCCTGAGAAGGCTCAGAACGGCAGCGTAGCAGTGAAGGTCAGCTCCGCAGGCGGATCCGTCACTGTGACAAATGGAGAATCTTCCTATACTATCGCGCATGCCGCAGACGGCTCCGTAGCCGTTACTGATCAGGACGGAAACACCGTTGCAACAGAAGGCGATTTTGACCTTGTCGTAGAAGACGAGATCGGAAAGACCGTCTCCGTTAAGGCATCCGCCGAGAAAGGCGCGCATGTCACTGCATTTGCCGTAACCAGCGGAGCAGAAGAGAATGCTGAAACTCCTGCTTTCAAGGCAGAGGACAAGCCTGCTGAGTTTGCACAGGACTTCGAGATCGCAGAAGGACAGAAGGTTGTTACCATCTCCTTCGCAGCGATGCCCGAGTTTACCGCTGAGCAGACAGTAGGCAAGTATGTAGTAAAGATCCATGCGGCAGCAGGCATCCTTCCCGCAGGCACAGTTGCCGAAGTTAAAGAACTGACAAAGGAAGAGGATGAAGACCTTTTCAAGAAGGCAGAGGAAACCGCTGATGCCGCAGTTGTAGCAGCGGTAGACATTACCTTCAAGGACGCGGAAGGCAAAGAAGTCCAGCCCGCGGGAATGGTTGACGTCAGCTTCGAGAACGCTGTGGAAGACGACATGTCCATGTCCGTTGTCCACGCAGTAGGCGGAGATGCCGACAAGATGGAAGCCGTTACCTCCACCACGGAAGGCGACAGTGTAAGCTTTCAGAGTGATTCCTTTTCCCCCTTTCTTCTGACCGCTTCCGCGGCTGAGCCCGGAAGCAACTGGACAAAAGGCGGCGGCGGGATCAGCGGCGACCTTTCAGGTCAGATCAGTATAAAGCACGACAATACATACAGATACGGCTATGATGATTATGGATTCTGGGGCGACAAAGACTATCCCGGCTCCACTTATTGCACCGGTATGTATCTTAACGGCCAGGAACTTGTAGGCTGGTCCGTCTGTGTGGCCCCCAATAAAGACGGTCGTGAGATGAACGGCGTCTGGGCAGGAGAGATCTATCAGGTATCAGCGCCTATGTTCGTCAAGGCCCTGTACTACGGTGCGAGCGGCCCAGCATCCAACGTTATTTCGGAAGTTACCGGTTATTCCGATTATGGCGCATTAAACATTATCACACACGTTGCGGCAGCTGAAATCTATGCCCGCCTCGGATATGACGGCGGAACAGCCGATCCCGGAGACGGTCTTGCCCCCGCTAATGCCACACTGAGAAACGCTGTTTACAAATATGTAAACTACATCGCGGACCTTGAAACCCCTTCCGGATATTACGGATACGTAACCGAGAAAAACGGTTATACTAGCGAAGGCCGTCTGCACCAGAACTTCGCATTCGGCAGCTTCTCCCTGCTCGACGGCACCGTAAAGGTTCAGAAGACTTCTCTGACTCCTTCTATTACGACCAACAACAAGTGCTATTCCTTTGAGGGTGCAAGATATTGGATCTATACATCAGAGGCTACCGCGAGAGCAAGAGGTGACGCAGGCTGGGTAAGCGGAGGAACGCTCATCTGCGACGCGAGCGGTGTTTCAAATACCTTTACCCTTGCACCGGGCACCTATTACCTGATCGAGGGCGTAGCTCCCAAAGGGTACAAGCTTTCCGACACTGTAACAGCCTTTACTGTTACGAGAGGCCAGACGACTACCGTTACCACCGGATGTGCGGTAGATGTACCGCTTAATGACCCGACAGCTGTAGTCATTAACAAAACAAATCGGAACGGCGGAGAAAAAATTAACACACTTGCCGGCACCGAATTCACTATGAAGTATTACGATGGATATTATAATGCTTCAACCCTCCCTGCGAGCGCTAAGAGGACATGGGTTCTTACGACTAAGGAAATACCAGGACATCCCGGAATGTTTGGTGCAGACATGTCTTCCGCTACCGGCGATCCATTATACCTGCAAAACGGTATAGCCGTTCTTCCTCTTGGAACCTTTACACTTCAGGAAACCAAGGCAGCTGAAGGTTATATCAACGACGGCAAGTTCGGTGATGCTGATATGTATATCGGACAAGTCGTGTCAAATGGCGCAGGCGGTACGAAACGTATCGATATCCAGGGCACAAGAACGACAGACAATACCTTTAACGTATCTGACACACCGACCCCTCCGGGCATCCCTAGGACCGAGGCTACAGACAAGGCGTCCGGCACACACACCGCTTATGCAGGCGGCGACATCACGATCGTCGACAAGGTAGTGTACGAGAACCT